>WBZO01000323.1_pt1 | contig 70669 bp, 67 predicted proteins | sample 5204261 | NCBI WGS metagenome assembly WBZO01 (sample SAMN12412400, study PRJNA552823) | activated sludge metagenome | isolation source: activated sludge from anammox sidestream of wastewater treatment plant... | place: USA: North Carolina | collected 2017-09
GCGAAGAGGCTCGCCGGCGCCGTCGAGGGCCTCGCGTTCGAGGCGACGACGTTCACCCCGCGCTCGGCGGTGCACGCAAGCAAGGCATGCAAGGGCATCCGCATCCGCGTCACCGATCGTGCGCGCTTCGCGCCGGTGCGCGCCGGCATCACGATCGCGCGCGCCCTGTACGAGCTCCACGGCGCACAATGGGAGAGCGACAAGCTCGATCGGCTCCTCCAGTTCAAGCCCGCGCTCGAGGCGATGAAGAGCGGCAAGAGCGTGAGCGAGATCGAGGCGACGTGGGCCAGCGACCTCGCCGCGTTTCGAGCGAAGCGCGCGAAGTACCTGCTCTACCGCTGACATTCGCGCCGGGATGGCGCAGCGCGCGGCGCGCGGGATGCACCTTCGACGTCTGCCATGCGAACGACGATGCGGAAGCGGATCCTCGCCGCCGGGACGGTCGCGCTGATCATCGCGGCATGTCGAACGCGACCCGACGTGGGCACCGCGCGATCGCTCGCCGGCGCGATGGGGGACCCGGCGTGCCCCGAGCTGACGACCGGAGCGGCGAAGACGACCTTCGAGCCAGATCCGCGAGAGAACGCGGACATCCGCACGTTCGTCGGCGCGGTCGGCGATCTCGCCTTCGTCGCGAGTCGCGTCGAGGTGAACGTCTTCGGCGCCTGCGAGCTCATGGCGACGGGCCTCGGCATCGACGAGGAGGACCGCACGCCACAGGAGGGCGAGTCGAGGACGAGCGCCTCCTGCGGCGCCGTCGCCGTGCGCATCGAGGCGATCAGGAAGCTCGAAGGGGCCGGACAGCTCCGCGTCGACTACGTACCGCCGAAGTGCGCCCAGAACGCGGCGGCCGACACCACGTGCCGGAACCGCTGCTTCGCGGTCGGCGCAGACGGCCGCTGCGCGACGAGCTGCAAGGCGGACGCGGCTCTGACGGCGCAGTGCATCGATCCCCAGGTTCACGTGAAGAGCACGGTGCGCACCGGCGAGATCGGGAAGGTGGCCGCGACCCTCGAGCGGAACCTGGCGCCGCTCCTGAAGGCGCAGATCGCGTACGGCGAGCGCATCGCCGGCGACGTCGACGGGCTGGTCCGGATCGGACGCGAGCTGCCGAGCGCCTACGAGCAGCTCTCGGCGAAGTCGAGCGCCTGCATCGGCGCCGCCGCGAGGACGGCGTTCGCCGCCCAGGCCTCGCTGCGCAGCAGCGTCCAGGCCGCTGCGAGCGTGACCGTGCAGGCCGGTGCCCACGCGCACGCGGACTGAGATGACGACGGCGCAATGAGACCACGGAGCGCTTGCGCTCCGGACCGATCGCGACCATAGAGCGCCGCAAACGCTCTCGGGGGTCTCTTCATGTCGTCGCGAACCGTCGTCGTATCGCTCGTCGTGTCCGGTCTCGTCGTCGCCTGCGCCAACGCCCAGGTCGACCCGGTCCCCACCTCGGAGAACAGCACCACGGTCCCCGAGCCGGATGCGGGTCGGAAGGCGAGCGACACCGGCGGGGCGAAGGAGGACGCGGGTACGAAGAAGGCGCCGCCGCCGGCCGATCAGGATCCGGCGCCGGGGGCGGGCCAGTGCGCGGGCGAATCCACCTTCGACGCATGCCTGACGTGCTGCTCGAACGCCCACCCGGACGGCTCGGACACCTTCTACGGCTCGTACATCGACTGCCTGTGCCAGCCGGCGAACTGCGGGCTCGACTGCGACGTCTCGCTCTGCGATCCCATCGCGCCCACGCAGCCCGATGCCGCATGCGATGCCTGCATCCAAGCGCAGGGAAACAGCTGCCAGGCAGCCGTCTCGGCGGCGTGCTCGGCCGATCCCGACTGCATCGCCTTCGACTCGTGCGTGGGCGACTCGCAGTGCGCGACGAAGCCCTGACGCCTGCGCGTCAGCGGCAGTCCGGGTCGAACAGCTCCGGCCGGTACTCGAAGTGCATCGTGTCGTAGTGGTACCAGCGTCCGCCCCAGGCGAAGCCCTCCGCCTCGAACGCGTCGACGATGCTCTGCGGGACGCGGTTCTTCCAGGCGATGCGCGCGCTCGCGGCGTTCTTCCAGTAGTCGCCGAGCGACGGATCGAGATCGATGGCGATCCCCCAGGAGTGCGCGCTCGCGCGATCGGTGCCCGCGATCGTGCGCGCGACGAACGTGCCGCCGAGCGACGCGAAGAAGCGATCGATCGAGGGGTCGGCGAGGCGATCGAGGCGCGCGGCGACGCGGCGCAGCGCTTCCGCCGCCCGGCGGTGGAAGCTCACGGTGCGCCCGCGGATCTTCACCGGGACGAGCGCGGCCGACACCTCGGCCGGCGTCGCGCCGTAGGTCGCGCGGAAGAGCGGCTCGACGCGCGCGCGTCCGGGGTCCACCTCCGGATCGTCCACCTTCGCGATCGCGCCGCGCGGATACGGCACCGACAGCATGTCCTCCAGATCGGGCGCGTCGACCTTCTGCGCCATCGTCTTCGCCTTGCCGTCGTCCCAGGTCAGCGAAGCGACGGCGCGCGCCTCGTAGTGCCGCGCGAGGCACCCGAGCGCGGGCGGAGCGGACGCGTCGGGCGGCTGGGCTGGAGGCGCTGCGGACGACGCCGCGGAAGCGGGAGCGGCGGCGATCGGGCGCGACGGTGTCGCCTCCGACGCGCGGCACGCCCCGAGCAGCACCACGAGCGCGACCGAGCACCTCACGCCCACGAGCTTACGCCTGCCGGTCGCGACCGTCTGCGTGTGCTAGGCGTACAGACGAAGACGATGACGATGACCCGCGCGACCTCGCTGCTCACCCTTGCGTTCGCCCTCGCTGCGTGCGGGCCGGTGAAGCGGCCCGACGGCGGCACCGGCCTCCTCCCGGTCGGAGCAGCGGCCCCCGAGGTCGTCGGTCGCGACGTCGAGCAGCGCGAGGTGCGCGTCTCCGCGCTGCGCGGCCATCCGGTGGTCGTCTACTTCTACCCGCAGGACGGCACGCCCGGCTGCACCAAGGAAGCGTGCGCGTTCCGCGATGCCTGGACGCGGCTGCAGAAGGCCGATGTCCACGTCATCGGCGTGTCGACCAACTCGCCCGAGAGTCATCGGGAGTTCCTGGAGAAGGAGCGCCTCCCGTTCGCCCTCGCCTCCGACGACGGATCGATCGCGAAGGCGTACGGCGTGAAGAAGAACCTCTGGGGCTTCGAGCGCGTGACGTTCCTCGTCGGTCGCGACGGGAAGGTCGCGCACGTCTGGCCGTCGGTCGATCCCGGCGTGCACGCCGACGACGTCGTCCAGGAGGCCGAGAAGCTGCCCTGACTTCAGCGCGCGATCCGCGCGAGGACCGCGCGGGCGGTCGTCGAGAGGCCGTCGGGATCGAGCGCCGCCTCCACCTTGCGCAGCGCGCGCGCGAGCTCGAACGCACGCTGCCGGCCCTCCGGACCGAGATCGTGCCACGCCGGGTGGTAGCGCAGCTCGTCGCGCGGACGCGGCCTCGCCGCTCCGGCGACCTCCTCGACGAGATCGTCTTCGTTCATCGCGCGAGCTCCTCTTCCACGACGACGCCGTGCTTTCGCAGACACTCGGCGAGCAGCTTGCGCGCCCGCCCGAAGTTCTGGAGGAAGGTGTTGAGGCGCATCGACAGGGACGCGGCGAGGTCGTCGTCGCCGGATCGCCCCTCGCTCTTCAGCCGTGCATCGAGCGCCTGCTTCGGGCGATCGGGCAGCCGCTCGTAGCACTCGGCGATCGCGCGGCGGAGCAGAGGGTCGGGAGGCGCCGGCTCCTCGGGAGGCGCCGCGCGCTCGAGCATCTCCTCGTCGACGGGGCGCGCCTTCGTGCGCCGCACCTCGCTCACTGCGAGGTTCCGCGCGATGCGCACGGCGAAGCGGAGCAGCGCGTTCGGCGCTCCGTCGGGCGTGAAGCGCGGCGAGGCGTGCCACACGCGGAGCAGCGACTCCTGGAGGACGGCCTCGACGTCCACCACGGTGGAGAAGGAGCGGAGGCTCTCGCGCACCGATCCCTCGGCGCCCGACATCCAGCGCGCGAACGCCTGCGTGTCGCGCGCGAGGATGCCGGGGAGGTGGACGTCGAGATCCATCGGGTCAGCGCCTGAGGAAGAAGGCGGCGAGCGCCGCGAGCACGAGCAAGAGGAGGAGCACGACGAGGAACAGCACGGTGCGCGGGCGCGAGGCGCGCTTCTGCGGGAGCGGCGCGGGGCCCGCGCCCGGGGGCGCCCCGAAGCCCCGCGAGAGCCCTTCCTCGCGCGCCGACACGGAGTACGACATGGGCATCGAAGGCTGGGCCGGCGCGGCCATCGGAGCCATCGCACGCGCCGCCATCGCCATCGGAGGTGCGCCGCCAGGGGCGGCCAGCGGCGCGATCCCGAAGCTCGCGAGCGTGGTCCCGTACGGGATCTCCTGGGGCATCACCTCGTGCCGCGAGCGCCCATCGACCCGGCGCTCCTCGTCGATCGCGACCCACGACGTGCGCCGCGTGGCGATCTGGAAGGCGATGCCGACCTTCTCGATCGTGCGATCGATCATCTCGACCTCGCGGCCGATCGTCCACCGCATCTCGAGGTCGGCGACGTGCTCGCGGCCGTAGAGCGCGACGATCGCCGGGCTCCCCTCGCCCGCCGCCGTGGCAGGCACACGGACGCGCCGCTCCCAGGTGCCGCGCGCGAGGTTCCCCCGCACGACGATCTCCCCACCTTCGGGACGAAGGCTCATCGCGGCCACGACGGGCGCGCCGGCGAAGACGTCGGGCACGTGCTCGGGCGCGAGCTGCACGATCGCGTCGCCGGAGATCGTCACTTCGGTGAGCACCGGCGCCGCCGTCCGATCGAGCAGGCGCTTGGCCGCGCGCTCGACGTCCTCGTCGAGCCCGACGAGGATCTCCGCGCCCCGTCCTGCGCGCGCGAGCGACGCGGCGAGCGTGCGGTTCACCGCGGCGCCGACCCCGGCGACGTGGAAGCGGCAGTCTTGCGGCAGCCGCTCGTGGCAGAGCTCGACGATGTGCGCCTCGTTGCCGATGTACCCGTCGGTCACGAGCACGACCTGCCGTTGCGCCCCGGACCGGATCGAACGGAGCGCCTCCTTCACGCCGCTGTACATCTCGGTGGCGCCGCCCGCCTCGAGCGAGCGAAGCCACGCGAGCGCCTCCCGCTTCTCCGCGGCGGTGGCGGCAACGGCGTGGGGCTTCCAGCGGCGCGGCTCGGACGAGAACTCGACCAGCTCGATGCGGTCTTCCGGCCCGAGGGCGTCGATCAACATCCCGACGACGCGCTTCGCCTGCGCGAGCGGCGGCCCCGACATCGATCCGCTCGTGTCGAGCAGCACGATGAGATCGCGGGGCACGAACGCCGCGCGTGCATCCGGCGCCGGAGGCACGACGGTGAGCAGGCCGTAGGCGAGGTGCGCGTGCAGCTCGCCCTGCTTCGGGCGCGCGGTCACGAGCGACACGCCCACCTCGCGCTGCGCCACGGGCCAGCGGACGACGAGGTCGCGATCGAGCCGCGCTCCCTCCTCGGCCGCGAGCTCGAAGCCCCCGCCCTCCTTCGAGCGCAGCGCGTGCGACGGCGACACGGGGGCTCCTCCCGGCGCGAAGGTGTCGTTCACCTGCAGCTCGAGCTTCATGCGCGCGCCGACGTCACCGCCCGCGATCTGGATCGCGACCTCCGGCGGCGCGTCGTAGCGAGGGCCGATGACCGTCGGGAACCGGAGCTCCCACGCGCCCTCCGGCAGCCATGCGAGCGGCGCATCGACGGTGATGCGCGCGACGATCGCCTCGCGCGGCGGGATGTTGCCGATCTCCTGCGTGAAGACGTCCGCGCGCTCCTGCTCGAGGATCGCCGCCGTCTTGCCCTCGGCGATCGCCTGCTCGAACCGCTCGCGCGCCGTCTCCTTCGGATCGACCCGGCCGGTGATCGTGCGGAGGCCGATCTGGAACGCGTAGCCGCTCACCGCGCCGTCGGCCGGCAGCGGCATCTTGTAGGTTACACGCAACGCCTCGTCGTGGACGTTGGCGAACGTCTGCTCGAGGACGAACCGCACGAGCCCGCCGCCCGCCTCGGCGCGGAGACGAGTCGCAACGAGCGGCAGCGCGCGACCATCGGTCGCAACGAGCTCGGCGCCGCGACGCGCGGCGTCATCCTTGGCGAGCATCGACTGCATCATGCGGTAGGGAGAGGAGAAAACGTTGGGCAGGAGCGTCATCGTCGGGTCCTTTCGCGGGCGTTCAGGGGGCCAACGCAAGGGCGCTCCGACTGGTGACAAAGAATTTTTCGCCGCCTCGGCGGGCCTCAGGAGTACGTTCCCGGGCCTCCACAGCAAAGGGGGAAATCATGCTGTTCAATGCCGTTTGCACGGTTCACTCGCACCTGACCCAGGAGCAGCGCAACGCGGGCCTCGCCCGTCGCGCGGAGTGGAAGTACCCGCCAAACGTGAAGGTGGTGAACGAGGTGTGGCGCGTGACGGCTCCGCACATCGTCTCGACCTTCGAGTGCGACTCGTACGAGCCGATCATGGCCATCCAGCTCGCGTGGCAGGACTTCATGGAGATGAACGTCTCTCCCGCGATCACGGCAGAAGGCGGGCTCCAGACCGGAGCCAAGCTGATGAGCGCGAAGAAGTAGCGTCACACCGAGGGCGGAAGAGGGCTCGGTGGGCTGCGGCTCGCCGGGCCCTCGTCATTTGTCACGACGCTTGCTCGCTTCCGCCGGCATGACATCGAGAGCCTGGATCGTCACGCTCGTGCTCGCGGCTGCCGCGATGGGCGGCTGCAAGAAGTCGGCGGAGAAGGAGCGCGCCGAGGCGCTCAGGGCGCAGGAGAGAGCCCAGAAGGCGATCGACCAGGCGGACGAGGAGCGTCGCGAGCTCCTCGCGGCGGTCGCCCGCGAGCGCAGCGAGACGATCGACAAGCTCGACAAGGAAGTACGTGCGATCGACAAGCAGGTCGTCGCGCTCCCGGAGGACGGAGGGACCGCGGAGCGCGATCGCCTCGTCGGCCGCCGCGAGCTCCTCCGCAGCGACATCGACCTGGTGCAAGGCAGCACCGAGGCGAACTGGGACGAGGTGAAGGCGAAGGTCGAGCGCGATCTGAGCGGCGGCGGTCCCGGCCGCATCTGATCGCGACGTCAGCGGAGCCAGTCGCCGAAGCGCTCGCCGATCATCAAGGTCGGCACGTTCGTGTTCGAGCTCGGGATCGTCGGCATGAGGCTCGCGTCCGCCACCACGAGGCCGTCGATCCCGCGCACCCGGCCGCGCCCGTCGGTCGCCGCACGCGGGTCGTCGTCCGGCCCCATCGGCACCGTCCCGCACGGGTGATACCCCGAGCCGGTGATCTGCTCGACGGTGGTGCGAAACTCGCCGCTCTCGTCCCACGGAGCGCGCGACGGATAGACCGGCCGCGCGAGACCGGCGAGGTGCTTCGTGCGCGCGAGACGGCCGAGCCAGCGCAGCGCCTCACGCGCCGTCCTCTTGTCGTCGTCGTTCGCGACGAGCGCCGTCTCGATCACCGGCGGGTCGGTCACGCGTGCGGATCGGAACCGGATGCGTCCGGCGCCGCGCGGCTTGCCGATGCACGCGGCGAGGGTCACGCCGGGGATGGGAAGGCGCGGGAGCGGTACGAACGACCCGGGCTGGAGCTGCAGATCGTTCGGACAGTCGCTCCCCTCGGACGTCAGGCGGCACACCGTCTGGATGAGCGGGTGATCGATGCGCGACATCCCCCGCTCGCGCGGGGCGAAGAAGACCGCGACGCCCGGATGATCGAGCAGCCGTCCGCCGACGCCCGGCACGTCGCGGACGAGCTCGACGCCGATCCGCGCGACGTCCGCGGCGGGGCCGATGCCGCTGCGCAGGAGTATGCCCGGCGTCGCGATCGCGCCGGCGCTGAGCACCACGCGATCGGCGAGGACGTCACGCACGCGGCCGTGCCGCTCGATCTCCACGCCCTGCACGCGTCCGTTCTTCACGAGCACACGCCGCACGAGCGCGTGGTCGATGAGCGTGAGATTTTTGCGCGCGCGGACCTCGGATCCGAGGTACGCGCACGCCGCGCTCACGCGGTGGCCCTCGCGCGTCTTGTTCATCGCATGCGGGCCGACCCCCGTCGTCGTCGGGTCGTTCGTATCCGCGCAGGGCGGGAAGCCAACCTCGCCGCATGCCTCGACGAATGCGGCCTGCCACGTGACGAGCTCGTCGGGCGAATGGCGGCGGATCGGGATCGGGCCGTCCTTGCCGTGCCACTGGTTGTCGAAGTCCTCGTCCGTCTCGAGCTTCTTGAAGTACGGCAGGCACCGCTCGAAGCTCCACTCCGGCAGCCCGAGCGAGGCCCACTCGTCGTAGTCGTACGGTTGCCCGCGGAGCGCGATGCACGTGTTGACCGCGGACGACCCGCCCACCACACGCCCGCGGGGGAACCCCATCGGGAGCGCGCTCCACAGGCGGTGCTCCGTCGCCCTGTAGGAGAAGCCCCAGTCGTGGCGATGCAGCGAGTTCTGCCGGCCGTCGCGCAGATCGTCGGGGAGATCGGCACCCGGTGCGTAGTCCGGCCCTGCCTCGAGCAGCACGACCTCGTGCCGCTCGTCCTCGGTCAGTCGCGACGCGATGATCGCGCCGGCCGACCCTGCGCCGACGACGATCGTGCGCACTACTTCGTCGTGACCCGGAGGCCGCGGCCCATGAGCGGCTGGAGGGTGTCGAGGTTCGAGAGCGCGGTGCCCTTCACGTCCAGCACCTTGAGCTTCGTCAGGTCCTTGAGCGGGCTCACGTCGGTCACCGTGGTGTTCCGGATCGAGAGCTTCTCGAGCTTCTTCATCTTCGAGAGCGGAGTCAGGTCGGTGACGCCCGTATCGTCGAGCGAGAGCTCGGTGACGTTGACGAGCGCGGCCAGAGGCGACAGGTCGCGGACGTGGGTGCGTCCCAGGTCGAGGCGATCGAGCATGACCAGTTTCTCGAGCGGCTTCAGGTCCTCGACCTCGCTGATCGACGCGCGGAGGGACTCGAGCTGCACCAGGCTCGAGATGGGCCGGAGGTCGTGGTACTTGCCCGGCCCGAGATAGAGGTGCTTCAGGTTCGTCAGCTTGGGGAAGACGCAGGGATCGAGCTCGTCGAGGTTCGACTTCTTCGCGAGGTTCACCGATCGGACCTTCGCGAGATCGGCCGTCGTGAGGTTCCCCGGGCTCTTGTCCTTCGGCTTGTCGAGCTTGAGGCGCAGCTCCGCCTCGAGGTCCGGATCGTCGATCGGGACCTCGGCGCCGGTCGGGCACTCCTTCGGCGGCTTCGCGGCGGCCTTCGGCTCGGCGCTCGCCGACGCGACGGGGACCGGCGTCACGGCGGCCGACGCGGCCGTGGATGCATCGCCGCCGCCGGTCTTCGCGAGGAGCTCCGCCTTCTTCTTCTCCTCGTCGTCGCACGCGAACAAGGAGAGCGAGACGAGACCGACGGCGAGCCCGAGGACGACGTTGCGCTTCATGGGCGCGCAGCATAATCCCTCTCTTCACTGTTGCGCTCGCCTTCCGGCGGGTGAAACCTTATCTAGAGGCGTCGATGCGCAAGGTCCGCAAATGCCGCTGTGGCCACGAACGGGGGCATCCGCTCGTCGACGAAGAGGCGGAGTACACGTTCTGGGGCTGGATCCAGCTCAGCATGCTGGGCTTCACCCCCCGGCCGGACCACATCATCTATCGCTGCACCATCTGCCGGCAGTCGCTCGGGACGACGCGGGACCCGAAGATCCTGGAACGTCGTTACAGCAAGGCCCCGGATGACGTAAAAGACGCCAAATGACGACTGCGCTCTCGGGCGAGGACGGCCGCCGCGTCGCCGAGGTGAAGCGGCGGAAGACCTTCGCCATCATCTCCCATCCCGACGCGGGCAAGACGACCCTCACGGAGAAGCTCCTCCTCTACGGAGGCGTGATCCAGCTCGCCGGCGCCGTGAAGGCGAAGCGCGGACGCGCCGCTGCGGTCTCCGACTGGATGGAGATGGAGCGCGAGCGCGGCATCTCCATCACCACGTCGGTCCTCCAGTTCCCGTACCGCGGCCTGCAGATGAACCTGCTCGACACGCCGGGCCACGCGGACTTCAGCGAGGACACCTATCGAACGCTCCACGCCGTCGACGGCGCGGTCATGCTCCTCGACGCGGCGAAGGGCGTCGAGGCGCAGACCAAGAAGCTCTTCCGCGTCTGCAAGCAGCGCTCGATCCCGATCTTCTCGTTCGTGAACAAGATGGACCGGCCGGGCCGCGACGCCTTCGAGCTCATCGGCGAGGTCGAGAGCGTGCTCGGCATCGGCGTCTATCCGATCACGTGGCCCATCTTCCGGAGCGGCACGTTCCGCGGCGTCTATCACCGGGTGGAGCACCGCGTGTACCTGTTCGACGCCGGCGACGCCGGGTCGAGCGCTGCGCACGGCGCGGAGAAGCCGCCGGTGAAGGTCGCCGGTCTCGACGATCCGATGCTCCTCGAGGAGCTCGGCGAGGAGGGCTACAAGCAGCTGCGCGACGAGGCCGAGCTCCTCGACGCGGCGGGCGACGCGTTCGACAAGGCGAAGTTCGAGCGCGGCGAGGTCTCGCCGATGTTCTTCGGCAGCGCGATCAACAACTTCGGTCTCGAGGCGTTCCTCGAGACGTTCTGCAACCTGATGCCGCCGCCGGCGCCGCGGCACACGACGGCGGGCGACATCGAGGCGACCGATCCGCGCTTCTCCGGGTTCGTCTTCAAGATCCAGTCGAACATGGACCGCGCCCACCGCGATCGCGTCGCCTTCGTGCGCATCTGCTCCGGCCGCTTCGAGCGCGGGATGAAGGTGAAGCACGTGCGCACGGGCCGCGAGATCCGCCTCGCGAACCCGACGCAGTTCGTCGCGCAGGAGCGCAGCGTCGTCGACGAGGCGTTCGCCGGCGACGTCATGGGCGTGTACGACCCGGGCGTCTTCGAGATCGGCGACACCATCACCGACGGCGCACCGTTCGTCTTCGAGGAGATCCCGAGCTTCGCGCCGGAGCACTTCGCGCGGCTCGTGATGGCCGATCCGCTCCGCCGCAAGCAGCTCGCCAAGGGCATCGAGCAGCTCGCGCAGGAGGGCACGATCCAGCTCTATCGGCCGCCGGACGTGCGGGCGGGCGAGATCATCCTCGGCGCCGTCGGCCAGCTGCAGCTCGAGGTCGTGAAGCACCGTCTCAAGGCGGAGTACGACGTCGAGGTCCGCTACGAGTCGATCAACGTGATGCACGCGCGCTGGATCTCGCGCAAGGACGGGCAGCCGGTCGACGTGGCCGCCCTCGCCCGCCAGCGCATCGGGCTCGTGGTGGTCGACGTCCGCGAGCGTCCCGTCGTCCTGTTCTCCGGCGACTGGCAGCTCAACGCGGCGATCAAGGACCAGCCCGACTTCGTCTTCGCCGAGACGGCGCGCGGCGTGCTCGTCCGCAAGGACTGACGCATCGCAAATCTGTTAGCGTGGGCGGCCGTCCATGCGTCGAACGATGGCCGTCGCGATCGCGTGCGTCACGTCGTTCGTCGCGTCCGCCGTCCACGCCCAGCCGGCCACCATCGCCGACGACGACTCGCCGCCCGATCCGCTGGTCCCGGTGATCCCGATCCCGCGGACGGACAACCGGATCGGCGGCGACGATCCGAGCGAGTGGCGCCCGCGGCGCACCCTCCACACGGACGTCACCGATCTCCTCGTCACGGGCGGCGCCGCCGGCCTCGCGCTCTCGGCGGCGATCATCCCCCCGGCGAGCAGGCACGCGAAGGGCGGCGTCCTCTTCGACGAGGGCGCGCGGGACTTCCTCCGCGTCTCGAGCCGTGACGGCCGCTACATCGTCCGCGACGCGAGCGACGTCGGGGTTTCGCTCGCGAGCACGTGGCCGTTCCTCGTCGACGCGCTGCTCACCGCATGGTGGCACCGCGGGGACGTGAGGCTCGCGCGCAACATGGCGCTCGTCAGCGCCGAGGCGTTCACCCTCGCGGCCGCCGCGCAGGGGATGACCAACACGCTCGTGAGCCGCGAGCGTCCGTACGGCCGGCTCTGCGGGACCGAGGAGCTTCCGGACAGCAGCGTCGACTGCCAGGGCAACGTCCGGTACCGCAGCTTCTTCAGCGGGCACAGCACGCTCTCGTTCACGAGCGCGGGCCTCCTGTGCGTCCATCACCTCGGCCTCGGCCTGCTCGGCGGGCCGTGGGATGCCATGACCTGCGTGTCCGGCTTCGGCGTCGCGGTGAGCACGGCGATGTTCCGCGTGATGAGCGACATGCACTATGCGACGGACGTCTCGGTCGGCGCGATCGTCGGCACGTCCGTCGGTCTGCTCGTCCCGTGGCTCCATCTCGGGCCGCCGCCCGGCACGCCGGAGGCGGCGCGCGCCGGGCGCATCGACGTGCGCGTCACGCCGGTCGGTCAGGGCATCGGCCTCGCGGGGTCGTTCTGATGGCCGCCCGTCGCGCATGCCTGCTCGTCGCGCTGCTCGCGCCGGCGCTGTCCGCCCGCGTCGCGGCGGCGCAGGAGACGTCGCACGGAGGATCGCCCGTCGAGCTCGGACCGCCGCACTCCGACGCCCTCGTCGACCCGTCGATGAAGCGCTCGTGGAACGAGGGCGTCCCTCGCCCCTTCGCGGCGGTTCTCGTCGATGCCGGCTACCTCTACCTGCGACCGCGCGGACAGCTCGGCTATGGCATGCCCTTCAACGCCTGGGTCGGCGTCGAGGCGAACCCGATCCTCGTCAGCTCCGGCCTGGGCGGCTACGGCGGCATCCGGCTCGCCTGGCAGTACCTCGACCTGCGCATCGGGGCGCGCTGGTTCGGCGCGTTCCAGCACGCGTTCCTCGTCCCGCAGGCGTCGTTCGATCGGCTCGACCTCGATCGCACCGACCAGCGGAAGGCTCGCTTCACCACGATCGAGACGGAGCTGAACGTCGCGATACCGGTCGGACCGGGCGACATCCTGGCGACGGGCAGCGCGTCGGACGTCGAGGGCGTGCCGGAGGGCTCGTACGTCTTCGAGGAGACGCTCCGCGTGATCGTCGATCCTCCGTTCGTGTGGCGTGCTCGCGGCGGATACGTCTTCCGGTTCGGCGAGCACGATCACTTCTCGCTCGGACCGGTCGTCGACGTGCTCGACGTACCGAAGCGCGACGACTCGGTCACCGTCCGAGCCGGCCCCGTCATGCGCATCCAGCTCAGCCGGCACTTCGACGTGCGCGGGAGCTTCGTCACGACGATCTCGAGCCCCGACCGCCTCGGGCTCGTCGGCGGCGACTTCACCGAGCTCGGCGTGCGCTGGCGGACCGCCACCGAGTGATCAGGGCGAGCCGGTGGGGAACGATCCCCCGCCGAGCGCCGCGCCGTCGGGCCCGTACATGCAGTAGAAGAACATCTCCGAGCTCCACTTGCCCATCGCGCCGGAGCCGCAGTCGACCTCGCCGTCGGTCCGCGCGAGGAGCTTCACCTGCCCGTCGACGAACGTCACGCGTGGCGACCGCTCCGCGCGCACGCTGCCGATCGCGCGCGCCCACGCGATCGAGCCGTTCGGATCGAAGCGTACGAGGAAGACGTCCTCTTCTCCCTTCGATCGGAGCGTGTCCTCGCCCGCGACCAGCCATCCGCTGAACGTGCCCGCCGCGTAGAGCGCGTCGTCGTCGCCGCGGGCGGTGGTCGTGATCAGCGTGGGGGGGTTGCCCTCCGCCTTCAGCGCCCACCGTGGGTCCGGGTCGCCGTCCGCGCCGGCCGCCGACGGCGTGCCGCTCGGGCGCGGCGGCGGGGTGGCCGTGACGGCCGGCTCCTCCGTCTCGACGGGCTCCGACGTCGCCTCGCCTCCGCTGCAGTGGATGCCCGCCGTCGCTGCAAAGAGCATCGTGAGCACCCTTCTCATGATCACCTCGAGCTGCAACGAGCGCGCCGCGCCGCGACCGACGTGGACGCGCGCGTTGCTCGAACGATCGATGCCGTGACGCACTGTTCCGCTTCGCAACGTGTGGCGGAAGGGCAGCGGCAGAGCTCGGGACGGCGCTCGGGGCGCGCACGCCCTGCGCCGCGGCGAACACGCGCGGACCCATGCCACGGGCGTCAAGGGCGTGACGGCCGCGACCGGCCTCCGACGGTGACGTATCGTCGTCGCCTTGCTCGTCGCCTGGAAGACGGGCATCGTTGCCTTCCACGTCGAAGATGCCGCAGGATCCGAATCTCCTCCCGCCCGAGCCTCGAGCCCTCGCCGCGGCGCCGCCCGCACCCGCGAAGCGCGGCTGGATCGGCGGCGCCGTCGCGGCCGCGCTCGCGCTCCTCTCGAAGGGCAAGGTCGTCCTCGCGGCCCTCAAGGCGCTGCCGTTCGCGAAGGTGTTCCTGACCGCGGGGTCGATGGGCGTCTCCATCCTCCTCTACGCGCTCGGGCGCGGCTGGGCGTTCGGCGTCGGCTTCGTCCTCCTCATCCTCGTGCACGAGCTCGGCCACGGATGGGCGATGCGCGCCGCGGGCATCCGTGCGAGCTGGCCGGTCTTCATCCCGTTCTTCGGCGCGTTCATCTCGATGAAGGACCAGCCGGCCCACCCGGCGATCGAGGCGCGCGTGGCCTATGCCGGACCGCTCGCCGGGACCGCGGGGGCGCTCGTCTGCGCCGCGATCGGCCTTGCCGTCGGGTCGCCGTTCTTCCTCGCGCTCGCGAACATCGGCTTCTTCCTGAACCTCTTCAACCTCGTCCCGCTCGGCTTCCTCGACGGCGCGCGCATCGCCCGCGTCTTCTCGCGCAAGGCGTGGATCGTGGGCGCGATCCTCCTCGGCGGGATGTTCTTCGTGAGCCCGTCGCCGCAGCTCTTGCTCATCGGGCTGATGGGCGTCAGCGCGGCGTTCCGCCGGAACGACGACCTCGACCTGGTCACGCCGCAGGACCGCCGCCTCTGGGCGTTCCGCTATTTCGGCCTCTGCTTCTTCCTCGGCGCCGCGATCTTCTTCACGCAGCGCCTGCTCCACGGCACAGTAGGCGGCCTCCGATGATCGAGACGAAGCGTGCCGAGATCGGCCTGTGCCTCCTGCTCGCCGCCGCAGACGGCGACATCTCCGAGACGGAGATCGGTGCGCTCTCCGCCCGTCTCGGCGCGCTCCTCGGCGAGGACTACCCGGCCCTCGCCGCCGGCGTGATCGCCGACGGAGAGATCGATCGCATGGGCCAGCTCGGCCCCGACCGGTACGTGGCCACGCTCGCGACGCGCATCCCCGAGCCCCGCCGCAAGCGCGCGCTCCACGCCGCGCTCGTCGTCGCTCATGCCGACGGCCTCGCGCCGGAAGAGGAGAGCATGTTCCGCGACGTCGCCGCGGCGCTCGGCTTCGACGAGGCCGAGGCGCAGTCGATGCTCGACGACGTGAAGCGCGGGTCGGTCCGTCCGCGCCGGATCGCCTGAGCGCTACGCCACGGTCACGCGGTACGCCCCCTCCCCTTCGTCGTCGACGCGGATCTCGCGGTCGAGGAACAGGCGCACCGTCTCGATCTGGGTCGTCAGGTGCCTCGACGGCGCGACGGTACGGAACGAGGAGGAGCCCTCGGCGAGCGCCATCGGCAGGACGAGCTGATCGGCGAGGTGCTCGAACACCGGGACGCCGGCGTCGAGCCATGCGCGGATCTCGCGGACGACGCTTCGCGCGACGTCCTCCGCGCGCACGCCGCGCGCGCCGAAGCCGGTGAAGACCTCGGTGACGTGCTCGCAGCGGACGGTGACCAAGAGCGCATTGCCCGGCCCCGCGCTCCCTACGTGCTCGGAGCGGGCGTCGGCGCGAGGCCATCCGAGCTCGTGCACGAGCGTCGCGATCTCGCGCTCGCCGACGTGCTCGGGGACGCGGCTGAGGAGCGCACGCACGTGCTGCTCGAGGATCGCGCCGCGCTCGAGGAGCACGAGCGGCGCGAGCGATGCGCACGGATGGACCACCGCGCGGAACCTCCCCCCGCCCGCGGGATGGAACCCCACCGCGTCGAGCTCGAGATCGAGGCGCGCGCCCATCCGGGTGAGGAGCGGCGCGAACGCCCGCGCGAGGAACTCGAACGGCGGCGCCGCCTGGTTGTGCGTCCCGCCGACGAGCGTGAGTTGCGACGTCGCTCCTGCGCGGAGGAGCGCCGGCAGCACGGTCTGGAACACGAGCGTCGCGCTCCCGGCGCTGCCCACGTCGACATGGTGGCTGCCGCCGTGGATGCCGCTCGGGGCGAACGACAGCGTCTTCGAGCCGAGCTCGGCGCCCTCGACCGCGGCCGCGCCGACCGCCGCCGCCGCCCGCACGGCGGCGAGGTGCTGGCGGAGGAGGCCGGGCCTCTCGCGTCCCGCACGGACCTTCTCGATGCGGAACGCGCGGCCCGTGACGAGCGAGAGCGCGAGCGCGGTGCGGAGGATCTGCCCGCCGCCCTCTCCGCGCGATCCGTCGAGGATGATCATCGTTTCGGCCTCGGACGATGGTATTCCGGCGCCATGCAGCTCGTCACCGTCGAGGACTTCGAGGTCGCGGCCCGCGATCGCCTCCCGCAGATGGTCTACGACTACTACAGCAGCGGAGCGGACGAGGAGCACACGCTCCTCCGGAACCACGATGCCTTCACGCGCTACGAGCTCTGGTACCGCACGCTCGTCGACGTCTCGTGCCCGAAGATCGAGACGGCGATCCTCGGCGCCAAGGTGGCGTCGCCGATCGCGATCGCGCCGACGGCGTACCACCGGCTCGCTCATCCGGACGGCGAGTGCGGGACGGCGCGAGCCGCCGCGTCCGCGAACAAGCTCTATGTCGCCTCGACGCTCGCGACGACGACGCTCGAGGACGTGGCCGCCGCGGCGCCCGCCGGGCCGCGCTGGTTCCAGCTCTACGTGCACAAGGAGCGTGCGTTCACCGCGAGCCTCGTCGCCCGTGCGAAGGCCGCCGGATACCGCGCGATCGCGGTCACGATCGACACGCCGGTCCTCGGCCGACGCTGCGCGGACGTCCGCAACGGCTTCGCGCTCCCCGACGGCCTGGTCATGGCGAACCTCGTCGACATCCTGCCGCCCGACCTGCGCAGCGGCTCCGGGTCCGAGCTCGCGCGCTTCGTCGCATCGAAGCACGACGCGTCCTTCGCGTGGAAGGACCTCGAGTGGCTCGTGCGCGAGGCGGCTCCGCTGCCCGTCGTGGTGAAGGGGCTCGTCCGCCCCGACGACGCGCAGCGCGCCATCGATCACGGCGCCAGCGCGGTCTGGGTCTCGAACCACGGCGGACGGCAGCTCGATCTCGCGCCCGCGACGATCGAGGCGCTCGAGGACGTCGTCGCCGCCGTCGCGGGGCGCGTCGAGGTGTACGTCGACGGCGGCGTGACGTCCGGCACCCGCGCGCTCGTCGCGCTCGGCCTCGGCGCGAACGCCGTGTTCGTCGGCCGGCCGGTGCTCTGGGGCCTCGCAACCGACGGCGAGGCGGGCGTCACCCGCGTGCTCCAGGTGCTCGACGAGGAGCTCGTGCGTGCGCTGGCGCTCGCCGGATGCCCCGACACGCATGCTGCGCGCGACGGCATCGTACGCCGGCGACGCGGCACCTGACTGTTGCTCGTCCGGGACGATGTGTTGTCGTGACCGGTCGAAATCACGCCTCGCGCGCGGTCATCGGTGGATCCAAAGGAAGGAATCATCATGACCACCACGAGCACCCCCCAGAGCGAGACCAAGGCCGCCTCCGCGATCCCCGAATGGTCGATCGATCCGGCGCACTCCCACGTCGGCTTCAACGTCCGCCACCTCATGATCGCGACCGTCCGCGGCGAGCTCTCGGACGTGCAGGGAAGCGTGTGGTGGGACGCGGCGCATCCGGAGAGGTCCCGCATCGACGTCGACATCGCCGTCGCCTCGGTCAACACGCGCGATCCGAAGCGGGACGCCCATCTCCGCAGCGCCGACTTCTTCGACGCGGAGAACCACCCGAAGATGACCTACCGCTCGCGCGCGGTCGGCCGGCGCAAGGACGGAAAGCTCGAGGTCGTCGGCGACCTCACCATCCGGGGCATCAGCCGCGTCGTCGTCCTCGAGGTCGAAGGCCCGACGCCGGAGCAGAAGGATCCCTGGGGCGGCGTGCGCATCGCGGCCTCCGCGCGCACGACGATCAAGCGCTCCGAGTGGGGGATGATGTGGAACGCGGCGCTCGAGGCCGGCGGCGTGCTCGTCGGCGACGAGGTCCACATCGTCCTCGAGGTCGAGCTCGCCAAGAAGGGTTGACCCGCGGAGTGATATCCTCGCGGCATGCACGACGCGAGACGCTTCGCGCCCGCCACGCAGAGAAACCGCGAGCCCATCCTCGACGTGCTTCGCCGGTACGTGAAGCCGTGCGATCACGTCCTCGAGATCGCGAGCGGCAGCGGTGAGCACGCGGTGTTCCTCGCGCCGCGCCTCGACGTGGGCACCTGGCAGCCGACGGACATGGATCCCGACGCACGCGAGAGCATCGACGCGTGGCGCGCGCACGAGCGCGACCCACGGGTCCTCGCGGCCCTCGAGCTCGACGTCACGAAGCGGCCGTGGCCCGTCGAGAAAGCCGACGTCGTGGTGTGCATCAACATGGTGCACATCACGCCGTGGCGCGCGACGGTGGCGCTGCTCGACGGAGCGGCGCGCGTCCTTCCACCCGGCAGCGTGCTCTACCTCTATGGTCCCTACCGCCGCGCCGGAGTGAGCACGTCCGACAGCAACGAGGCGTTCGACCAGAGTCTCCGCGCGCGCAACCCGGAGTGGGGCGTGCGCGATCTCGAGGCCGTGCGTGACGAGGCGCTCGAGCACGGGCTCGCCGTCCAGGACGTCGTCGCGATGCCGGCGAACAACTTCTCGGTCATCCTCCGGCGTGCCGTGCCGGGTGCTATCCTCCCCACATGACCTTCGTCGTCGCGCTCCTCGCCGCGCTCGCCGCGTTCTTCTTCTTCCGCGCGCGGAAGAAGCCGAAGCCCGAGGTCGCCCGCGAGACGACCCCCGCCCTCGACGCGTTCATCGCCGAGGCGCTCGAGAACGAGCTCGCCGGCCCCGTCCTCGGCATCCGCGGAGCGAGCGCCGAGGAGCGCAGGCCGCTGGCGAAGACGCTCCGGAACGAGCCCGACCCGGACGTCGTCGCCAAGGTCGAGGAGAAGGTGAAGAGCGTCGAGCTGGAGTTCGTGCGCTATGCGCACGAGGGCGACGCCGAGGTCACCGTCCGCGTCCGCTACGAGGACGGCAATGCGGGCGAGACGTCGAAGCGCCTCGCGTGGACCGACGTGCCGGAGTCGATCCGCGCCGATTTCGATCGACGCGGCAGCACGCGCGTCTTCAAGAGCTGGGCGTTCCCGTGGCAGCGCGTGCAGGCACTCTGAGCGCGACCCGGTCGTAGGCGGGAGCCCCGTGCTCGATCCGATCGCGCTCGCAATCCCGTTCTTCTTCGTCCTCATCGCGATCGAGCTGATCTGGGCGAAGCGTCGCGGCGTGCGCGTCTACCGGTTCAACGACGCCATCACCGATCTGAGCTGCGGGATCATCTCGCAGATCATCCTCCTCGCCTGGGCGACGACGCAGCTCGCGATCTACGCCGCCGTCTACGACCGCTTCCGCCTCGTCACGTTCGAGCGCACGTGGCTGCCGTGGGTCATCGCGTTCGTCGGCGTCGACTTCTTCTACTACTGGTGGCATCGCCTCAGCCACGAGGTGAACTTCCTCTGGGCCGCCCACGTCGTTCACCACCAGAGCGAGGACTACAACCTCGCCGTCGCGCTGCGCCAGGCAGTGCTCACGAGCTGGACCGCCGTCCCCTTCTACCTGCCGCTCGCGGTGCTCGGCGTGCCGACCGCGGTGTTCGCGATCATCCACGCGCTGTCGACGCTCTACCAGTTCTGGATCCACACGCAGCTCGTCGGGAAGATCCGCGGGCCGATCGACTGGATCCTCAACCTGCCGAGCCATCACCGCGTCCACCACGCGGTGAATGCGCCGTACCTGGACAAGAACTACGGCGCGACGCTCATCGTCTGGGATCGACTCTTCGGTACGTACGCCGAGGAGATGGAGGAGCCGGTCTACGGCATCACCAAGCCGCTCGGGACGTTCGACCCCATCTGGGCGCAGGTGCACTACTGGTTCGAGATGGCGTCGATGGCGCGCGCCGCGCGGCGACCGGCCGACAAGCTGCGCGTGCTGTTCGCCTCTCCGGCGTGGAAGCCGGAGGGCTTCTCACCGCCGGACGTGGGCGATCCGCTCACGCGGCCGAAGTACGACCGGCCGATCTCGCGCCGGCTCGCGGGGTACGTGGGCGTGCACTACGCGCTCGTCGTCGTCGCGACGTTCGCCATCCTCATGTGGCACCACGCGATCCCGCGCCCGGCGCTCGTCGCGGCGTCGATCGCCGTGCTCGCATCGCTCGTCGCGTTCGGCGCGCTCGTCGAGAGCCGGCCCTGGGCGCGCGCGATCGAGGGCGCACGCATCGCGGCGGCCGCCGTCGCGGTCTTCGCGGTGGTGACGACGGGCTGCCGCCGCAGGAACGAGGAGCCGCGGCTCGTCACGCTGGACGGAGAGAGCGCGATCCTGCCGCGGCGCAGCCCGGCACCCCCTCCGCCGATGAAGGCCGAGCCTCGGAACATCGTCGTCGACGGCGGGACGCGCAAATGGCTCCTCGTCGAACCTGCGACGCTCGACGCCGGGAAGCGCTACGCCCTGGTCCTCGTGCTCCACGGGGACGGCGGCAACGCGCGAGGCTTCCACCAGGGCTTCCCCTTCGAGCGCGGCTCCGGCGACGGCGCGATCCTCGCCTACCTCGACGGGATCCGCACGACCTGGGACCTCGAGACGAGGCAGGGCGAGAACCGCGACGTGAAGTTCGCGAAGGCGGTGATCGAGCAGCTCCTCGCCGACCGCCCGATCGACAAGGACCGCGTCTTCGCGGCGGGCTACTCGAGCGGGGGGTTCTTCGCGAACGTGCTCGCGTGCCACGAGCCGGGGCTCTTGCGCGCGATCTCGTCGAGCGCCGGCGGCGCTCCGTACAAGCAGGCGACGGCCTGGCCGAACGGCTACCCGAAGTGCAACGGGCAGGCGCCCACGGCGACGATCGCGCTCCACGGAGAGAACGACTTCGCGGTGACGCTCGACAGCGGGAGGTTCTCCGCCTCGTACTGGGCGTACGTGAACGGATGCAACACCGCCGAGTGGGAGACCACCGGCTACGGCGAGTGCCGCGCGTATCGCGGGTGCCCTTCGGGGAAGCCGGTCGTCTGGTGCGACATCCCTAGCCTCGATCACTGGGTCTGGGACCGCGCCGCCGAGGCTTCGTGGACGTTCTTCCAGAACGTCGCGGCGGCGAAGTGACCTCCGTGCCGAGCTCGATCCGCGCCTGCTCGATCACCGCGCTCACGGCCGGGTGCCGGACGCGACGCTCGGTCGACACGATGTAGTACCGCTCGACGATGCCTTCGAGCCGTCCGATGGGCGTGACGGAGTGCGACTCCTCCACCTCGGCGCGGAGCGCGCCGCGCACGGGGAAGATCCCATGGCCGTGGACGCCGACGACGCGCATGAGCCCCGCGTCCTCGAACTCTCCGACGAGACGGACGGTGACGCCGCGCTCGACCAGCCAGCGATCGATCTGCCTCCGAAGCGACGACGATGGCGTCGGAAGGAGGAACGGGGCGCCGTGGAGAGAGCCGGGGAAGCCGCGGCGGTGGGCGCGCGCCAGATCGGGCACGCCGTAGAGGACGACGTCCGACGCGCCGAGCAGGTGCGCGAAGAGCCTGTGCGTGCTCGCCTCGGGGGGCGGCGCATCGGAGAGCACGCAGTGGAGGCGGCCGCCCGCGAGGTCCTCGAGCAGCCGCTCGAGCGTGTTCAGACGCAGCGAGATCGGTCCGAACCCCGCGGCCTCGATGGCCGGCCGGAGCAGGCGGTACGCGACCGTCTTCGGGAGATCGCCCACGACACCGACGCGCAGCGCGAGCTTGCGCTGGTGCGGCAGGCCGCGCGCCGCTTCGACCAGCTCGCCCCCGAGCCGGAAGATGTCGTCCGCGTAGCCTGCCACCTCCTCTCCGAGCGGCGTGAGCACGAGGTTCCGCCCGCGACGTTCGAACAGCTCGCCGCCGAGGAACTTCTCGAACGCACGGAGCTGCGCGCTCAGCGTCGAGTGCGAGATCCGGAGTCGCTCGGCCGCGCGCGAGAGGCCGCCCTCGCGCGCGATGCGCCAGAAGTAGTGCAGGTGATGGTAGTTCATCCACTCCATGTCGATTCGAGTGACAAGTTACGTCGTTCTTTCGTCATGGTCGACAAGCGAGCGCTCGCGTATGGATCAGGGTTTCGATGGGCACTCTCTTGAACGGCCACGGCATGTCCGATCGGATCCTCGGTCGCATCGCCGACCGACGCCGTCGCGACATCCTCGTGGCGACGGCGCTCGACGAGACGTCCGTACCCGCGCTGAAAAGAGGCCATGCGCTCGCCGAGGTCTTCGGCGCACGCCTGCACGTGATGCACGTCCTCTCGCGGGTCGCTCCCGCGCTCGAGGGTCGAGCGGACATCGCGCGTGCGGCCGTCCGCGAGTGGGCCGAACGCGAGGCGAAGGTCGTCCTCTCCGACGACGCGATCTTCGTCGCGACCGGGGATCCGGCGATGCTCCTCGCGATCGCGGCCGAGGACACGTCGGCCGATCTGCTCGTCATCGGACGTGCGGTACGCGACGGGTCCACCATGCACCGGCTCACCCGCACGATCACGCGTCCGCTGCTCGTCGCCGATCGACCGCGCACCCGCACCGAGCTCGTGGCCGCGACCGACATGGTCGATCCCCGGTTCCCCATCATCCACTCGGCGGCGCGGCTCGCTCGGGCGCTCGCGGCGCACGTCACGGTCGTTCACAACGTCGAGGGCAGCGGGCCGACGATCGGCGTGCGGCTCGACACGGTCCTCGAGCGCGTCGACGCCCTCGAGCGCCTGTCGCGGGAGCTGGCGGCGGTGCGGGCAGCAAACGTCGGCAGCTCGAAGCCGACGCCGGAGGCGATCGCCGAGATCGCGTCGTCGCGTGACGCGGACATGATCGTGGTCGGCGTCCGCGAGGGGCACGGGAGCACCCTGAGCGCCTTGCTCGATCGCACCCGCGGACACTCCGTGCTCGCGGTGCCGCTGCGTCCCGTGGAGGTCGCGGCCTGAGCCGCGCGCGGGGCATCGCGGAGACGTTCACCGCCCTGCGACCAGCGACTCGCAGCGCCGGAAGACCGCGCCGAGCTCCTTGACGAGGTAGTCGCGGACCACCGCGACGCGCTGCGGGAGGAAGCGCGCGGACGCGTACACGATGCTCAGCTCCGAGCCCGCGAGCGACCAGTCGGGCAAGACGCGGATGAGCTTTCCGCTTGCCCACTCGCGCGCGCAGAGGAACTGCGGGATGAGGCCGATGCCTGCCCCCGCGAGCGCGGCCTTGCGCACGAACGACAGATCGTCGGCGCCCACGCGTCCGGTCACCGAGACGCTCTCCACCCGTCCCGCGCGGTTCGTGAGCTCCCACGTCGCTCGCCCGTTCATCGGACGGAACAGGATGCAGTCGAACTTCGCGAGCTCCGCGGGCGAGGCCGGCAGCCCGTTGTGCTTCACCCAGCGCGAGGACGCGTAGAGCCCCGCCTCGACGAAGCCGACCTTGCGCGCGATCAGCGAGCCGTCCCGGACCGGACCGGCACGCACGGCGAGGTCGACGCCCTCGGCGGCGAGGTCGACGATGCGGTTCGCGAGCGAGACCTCGATGCGGATCGTCGGGTTCGTCTTCGCGAAGCGCGCGACGATCCCCGCGAGCGCCCAGACGCCGACGTCGAGCGGCGCGGTCACGCGGACCGTACCGCGCGGCTGCGCCTGGGTGTCGGCGGCCATGTCCGTGGCCTCCTCGATGTCGGCGAGCGCGCGCGCGACGCGGTCGTAGAACGCCGAGCCCGCCTCCGTGAGGTGCAGCTTGCGCGTCGTCCGGTGCAGTAGGCGCGCGCCGAGGTCTTGCTCGAGCTGCGCCACGCTGCGGCTGACCGACGATTTCGGCACGCCGAGCGCTCGCGCGGCGGCGGTGAAGCTGCCGTCCTGGACGACACGGGCGAAGGCGGCGACACGGTTCAGATCCATTGTTGCCTCGTCACGAACGATTCGTTCGACTTCAGCACGCTGGTCGACAGGCGAGCAACAGTTACCTTTGGGCCATGTCCGACGATTCGCTTCGCGTCCTCGGGATCTCCGGCAGCCTCCGCAAGGACTCGTTCAACACCGCTCTTCTCCGCACGGCGATCGAGCTCGCGCCGCCCGACCTCCGCTTCGACGTCGCCGACCTCCGCGACATTCCCCTCTACGACGAGGACGTCCGTGCGCAGGGCCTCCCCGCGCCCGTCCGGCGGCTCCGCGAGCAGATCGCCGTCGCGGACGCGCTCCTGATCGTCACGCCCGAGTACAACTTCTCCGTCCCTGGCGTCCTCAAGAACGCGATCGACTGGGTCTCGCGGCCCCCGGCGCAGCCCTTCGCCGGCAAGCCGCTCGCGATCATGGGCGCGAGCAGCGGGCTGTCGGGCACGATGCGGGCGCAGTATCACTTGCGGCAGATCGCGGTGTTCCTCGACATGCTCCCGATCAACAAGCCCGAGGTCTTCGTGCGCTCCAGCGCCGAGAGGTTCTCCGATGGGAAGCTCGTCGACGAGCCGACGCGCAAGGTGGTCGCCGAGCAGCTGGTCGCGCTCGCCGAGTGGACGCGGCGCCTCAGGCGTGGCTCAAGATCGTCATCGTGATCACCGAGACGACGACGAGCAGGATCACGACGGCGATCACCTTCGGCATCATGCGGCTCTTGCCGCCGAAGTCCGGCATGTCGAACGGCGCGACGTTCGACGTGTCGATCGCGGGCTTCTGCGGCCCGGGATCGAGCACGGCGACGCCGTAGGTCCCGGGCGGGACCGAGAGCTTCGCGGGGGCGGCCGCCGGCTCCGGCGATGCCTCGCGGATCGCAGGCGGTGCCACCGACGGTCCGAGCAGCACGGGGATGGAGTTGCCCGTCGCACGCGGCGCGGGCGCTGCAGCCGGCGCGGTCGCGGGCGCTGCCGGGCGCGGCTCGCGCTCCGCACGCTCGAGCCGCGCCTCGAGATCGCGCTGCTTCGCGATCATCGGCTGCGTCGCCTCCGCGACCGCAGCGCGGACGATGGCCCAGACCTCCTCGCGCATCGGAGCGCTGAGGCCCTGGAGCGCGGGCGCAGGTGACGTGCTCATCGCCGGCGGCGGTACCGACTGCGGGCGTGCGGGCGCGACGGCGGCAGCCGGAGGCGACGGTGACGGCGCAGGCGGCGGAGCGGCCTTCGCTGCCGGGGACACACGCGGCGTGTCCGGCATGCTGGTCACCGTGTCCGCGTCGGCCGCGTCCCATCCGCTGTCCGAGAGCGGGGGCTCGGAGTCGTTCCTGCCGGGCGGCACCGAGCCGAGCCCCGGGCTCGTGGGCATCTTTCCGCGGACGGCGCCAGCGACTGCAGGAGGGCGAGGCGAGCCGACCGGTGGGGCCACCGGCGGCATCGGACGGGGCTGCGGAACGGCCGGGCGCGCGGGCGCGGCGGGCTTACGCGCATCACGAGGTTCGCTCACGACTCAAGCGTCTCCGATCCGCGGGCGCGACGCAACGCGAGCTGATGCGCGACGATCGCAGCTCGCGCTTGACACCGCGAGATCCCTGCGACCTCGTGCGCAAAAAACACTGCGGCAGAGCGAGACAACGAGGTGCCGATGCTTACTGTTGTTCATCCGATCGCGGACACCTTCTTCTCGTCGCGGTCATCGCAGGTGCCATGGACGTCGTCGTCACGCAGCAGCCGTCTCCTCCCCAACCCACGAAGGGTCGAGCTCGATCCCCTCGCGGTCGCGCTCGCGCTCGCGTCGACGTCGACCAGCGTTCGCGCAACGCTCCGCGCGGCCGCCGGCCCGTGCGCGAGCGTCCGGACCGAAGCAACGACCTCGACTCCATGTACCTCTCGGAGATGGCGGCGAGCACCGTGCTCACGCCGGCCCAGGAGGTCGAGCTCGGCCAGCGGATCGCAGGCTCCGAGCGCGCGCTCCTCGATGCGCTCGTGCTCGCTCCGAGCGGCGCACGGACGCTCGTCCAGATCGGCGAGGAGCTCGAGAGCGGCGTGCTCGACCTCCGAGACGTCATTCTCAACCCGGACCAGGAGGGCCTCGACCTCGACGCCGTGCGCGAGCGCGCCATCGCCACGTTCGCCGCCGCCGGGTCGGCCAACGACGACGCCTCGCGCGCGTTCGTCGCCGAGAGCCTCTCGGCGATCCGGCTCGACACGTCGATCGTCCAGCGCGTCGTCGCGGCGGTCCGTGCCGGCGTGCGTGAGCATGCGGACGTGCAGGACGCGGCCGCGCTGATCGAGCTCGAGCACGCGCAGCGCGAGCTCAAGCGCAGCAAGGAGCGCCTCGTCGTCGGCAACCTCCGGCTCGTCGTCCTCTTTGCGCGCAAGTACCTCGGCCGCGGAGTCCCGCTCCTCGACCTCGTGCAGGAGGGCAACCTCGGCCTCATGCGCGCCGCCGACAAGTTCGACTATCGGCGAGGCTTCCGGTTCAGCACGTACGCGGCGTGGTGGATCAAGCAGGCGCTGCAGCGCGCGCTGCTCGATCGCGCGCTCCGGCTGCCCGTGCATGTCGCCGACGACCGCCGGCGCATCTCGAAGGTGCGCGCCGCGTTCTCGGCGCAGCATCGACGAGACCCGACCGCGGCGGAGATCGCGAGCCTGTCCGGGCTGTCGCGCGAGCGCGTGGAGACCATCCTCAACCTGCCCGCTCAGCCTGCCAGCCTCGACGCTCCGGTGGGAGACGACGGTGAGGCGCGCCTCGGCGACTTCATCCCCGGCAACGCGCCGGTCCCCGACGAAGAGGTCGCGCTTCGTGCCCTCGGCGGACACCTCGAGGAGATGCTCGATGCCCTCACGCCCCGCGAGCAGCAGGTCCTACGCATGAGGTTCGGCATCGGGCACACCCGCGAGCACACGCTCGAGGAGGTCGGACGCGAGCTCTCGCTGACGCGCGAGCGGATCCGTCAGATCGAGCGCAACGCGCTCGACAAGCTCCGCGCGCGCTCCGAGCGGGTCGAGCTGAAGAGCTATCTCGGGACCTGACCGTCGCGTCAGCGGAGCCGCCGGTAGAGGTAGTAGAGGGCCGGTACCGCGACGATCAGGAACGCGAAGACTCCGATCGCGATCTCGACGCCCAGGCGGCGTGGCGGCGAGGCCGCGCGCCTCGCCGGCCGCGGCTGCACGGAGGGCTCGGCGGGCGTGGGCAGGGTGACGGGCGCAGGTGCGCCGGCGCGGGCGGAGGCCTGCGCCAGCAGCTCCTGGACGACGGCGTTCCTCAGCGGGACGGTGTCGAGCACCACCGGGATGTCGCCCGCCTTCCCCTCGACGCCGGCGCGCGACGCGGCCTGGCGCGTCTCAGGCTCAAGGTCCACCTCGGTCTTTGCGATGGGCCGCATCGGGCCCGTCTCTTCCCCCACGACCCGAAGTCTTTCACGTCGACGGCCGCCTGGGGAAGCCGAACCGTCGAATTCGTGATCAGCGCGGCGATCGGGGCAGCGTCTGGTGCGTCCGCCAGTACGCGCTCCACGGGTCCGCCGCGTCGCGCATGGCGAGGGCGTCCTTCCAGGTGAACGGCCGCTTGCTCCGATCGACATCGACGGCTTCCCACGCGATCGGCATCGCGACGGGAGCGCCGGCACGCGCGCGCGTGGACCACGCGGCGATCGACGTGTTGCCGCGATGGTTCCGGAGGTAGTCGACGAGGATCTTCCCGCTGCGCGCGTGCTTCGGAACCGAGTCGACGAAGCGCTTCGGGTCCTCACGCACGACGAGCCGCGCGAACGCGCGTGTGAAGGCGAACGTCTCGTCCCAGCCGGCCTCGGGATCGAGCGGGACCACGACGTGCAGGCCCTTGCCGCCCGTCGTCTCGACGAAGCTCGCGAGCCCGAGCGCGTCGAGCCGCTCACGGACGAGCTTCGCCGCACGCGCGACCTCGCGCCAGGGAACGTCGGGCGCGGGATCGAGATCGAAGACGATCCGGTTCGGTCGCTCGACGTCGTCGACGACCGAGCTCCACGTGTGCACCTCGAGGATGTCCATCTGCGCGAGGGCGACGAGCGCCGCGGCGGTGTCGGCCACGAGGTACTCCCCGATCTTCGACTTCTCGCGGATGCGCACCCGGCGGAGAGCCGTTGGCCCCCACGCCTTCGCATGGCGGAGATACACCCCGCCCTTCTCCGTCGGCTTGCCTTCGGCCCAGCGCACGAGCGTCAGCGGCCGTCCGGCGACGTGCGGGAGCATGCGGTCCGCGATCGCCTCGTAGTACCGCGCGAGCTCGAGCTTCGTGAGCCCGGTGGGATCGAGCACGCGGTCGGGATGCGAGATCGCGATGCCGGCCACGCGCACGCGTCCCGGCTCCTCCTTCTCCGGCGGCCGCACGACGGCTTCACCCGGCACCGGCAGCTCGCGTACGCAGTCCTCCGGCCGCTTGTCGTCGCGGAGGCCCTGGTAGCTCGGATGACGGACGTGACCGCCCTCCGTCCACTCGGAGAACTCGACCTCCGCGACGAGCTTCGGCGTCGACCATCGGGCGATGGCGCCGAGCTTCGGCACGCCGAGCGCCGTCGGCATCGGCGTGCGATCGGCATCGAGGAGCTCGGCCAGCCGCACGCGTGTCTCGTCGTCGAAGCCGGTCCCCACCTTCCCCGCGTAGTGAAAGCGGCCGTCCTTCTCTCGCACCGCGAGGAGCAGAGCGCCGACCGCATCCTGGGTCTCGACCAGGGGCAGGTAACCGACGATCGCGAGCTCCTGCCGGAGCTTGCACTTCACCTTCAGCCACGTCGGCCGCCGTCCGGCGACGTAGGTCGATCCCTTCTGCTTGGCGACGATGCCCTCGAGCCCGCGCTTGCACGCGAGATCGAGCACCGCGCGCCAGTCGCCCTCCGCGGCCGTCGAGAGGACGAGCGTGCGCGTCTCCGAGGCGCGCTTCATCAACCTCGCGAGGAGCTTCCGTCGCTCCTCGATCGCCCGATCGCGCAGGTCCACACCGTCGAGCCAGAGGAGATCGAACGCGAAGAACGCGATCGGCACCTTGCGGCGCATACGGTTCTGCAGCAGCTGGAACGACGGCACCCCGCGCGCGTCGAGCGCGCAGACCTCGCCGTCGATCGCGCACTCGTCGGCCCGCAGCCTGGCGACGTCGGCGACGACGCCTGGAAACTCCGCACCGTAGTCCTGTCCCTTGCGGCTGACGAGACGGACGGCGTCACCCGCCTTCACGGCGACGATGCGATAGCCGTCCCACTTCAGCTCGAAAGTGTACGCATCCGTGCTCGGGATCGAGCGCACGAGCGTCGCGGTCTGAACCTCTCCGACCGTCTTCGCGATCCGCTCGGCGCGTCGGCCTCGATCCACCCGCGCGAGTCTACCCCGCGCGGACCTCGATCTTGCGCGTGCGCTTGTGCGCTGCCTTCGGCAGCCGCAGCTCGAGCACGCCGTTCGCGTGGCGTGCGGCGACTTTGTCCAGATCGAACCCGTCGCTCAGGGCGAATGCGCGGCGATAGGCGCGCCCGTTCGTGCGCCGGCCGCCGATGACCAGCTCGCCGTCCTCGAACTGCACGTCGACGGCGTCGGCGGGGACGCCCGGCAGGTCGGCGACGAGGAGCAGCTCCGCCTCGTTCTCCCAGACGTCGACGCGCGGCACCTCGACGTCCCTGCGATCTCGCTTCTCCAGTCGTTCGTTCATGGCTTCCTCCTCGCCCTCAGCCCTGGACCTTCACCCGGATCTGACGCGGACGCGCCTCCTCCGCCTTCATCAGGCGGATCGAGAGCACCCCGTCCTTCACGCTCGCGGTCGTCTTCTCCGGGTCGACCCGGCACGGCAGGGTGACCGATCGCGAGAAGCGGAACGCGGCGCGCTCGTTTCGTCGCGGAGCGTAGCCCTCCGGATCGTGGAGCTTGCGCTCCGCGGTCACGACGAGGACGCCGTCTCCGAGCGTGAGATCGATCTCCTTCTCGGTGATGCCCGGAACGTCCGCTTCGACGAGCAGGCTCTCGCCGGCGTCGCTCAGCGACAGCCTCGGGCTGGCGCTCGCATCGAAGTCTTCCCACACTTGATCCATCTGCCGGCGCAGCTCGGCGAACACGTCGAGCGGCCGGTCGAAATCGGTGTACCGGCGGAGCATTGGACTTCCTCCTGTTCGCGGCGGAATCTGTGTTGCATGCGGAGGGAGTCAAGCCCCCTTGCGCGCACCGTCACCGATGATGATGGTGCCGGTGTCCGGACATCGCTTCACCCCTTGAACGTCGACGCGCCGAAGTCCCCGAATGGCTCGTCGCGTTCGCGCACCGCCTGCTTGAAGCCGACCTCCGCGGCACGCGCCTGGAACGCGTAGCCCTCCTTCGTGTGACGCGCGATCCCGTCGAAGACCGTCCCGAGGATCTGCGTGACCGGCAGGCCCGCCGCGAGCACGGTCTGGTTGATCAACAGCTTGTGCATGACGAGCTGGTTCACGGGCACGCGCGCGATGCGCGACAGCAGCGCCTCGAACCGCTCGTCGAGCTCGGCGCGCGGCGCGCATTCCGTCGCCAGCCCCCACTGCACCGCCTCCTTGCCCGAGAGGCAGTCGCCGGTGAAGAGGAGGCGCTTCGCCTTCTCGATCCCGATCCGATGCGCCCACACGGCGGTCGTCGGAACGCCCCAGACCCGCGCGGGCGGATAGCCGATCTTCGCGACGTCCTCGATGACGAGGAGATCGGAGCAGAGCGCCATGTCGGTGCCGCCCGCGACGCAGAATCCGTGCACTTTGCACACGACCGGCTTGTCCGAGTGGAACAAGCTCATGAACCCGCGGACGTTGCGGCTCATGAGCTGGTAGTCGAGCATCGGGTCCCACGGCTCGGACGGATCGTGGTTGGGGAGCCGGTGCTCCGCGGTCTCGACGAGGTCGTAGCCGCCGCAGAACCCCTTGCCGTTGCCCGAGAGCGCGATGACGTGGACCTCGGGATCGAGGTTCGCCCGCTCCACGCACGCGGCGAGCTCGCGTGGCATCTCGAGCGTGATGCCGTTGCCGCGCTCCGGGCGGTTCAACGTGATTCGGGCGATTCGTCCGGTGCGCTCGTAGGTCATCGCAGAGAGCCGATCCATGCGGCGAATCCTAGACGACGAGACGCTTGCCCTGGCGCGGCGTTTGCGACAGATCGACCTCCATGCGAAGCGGCCTCCTGGCGGCGCTCGGCCTGGCGAATCCGAAGCGCGCGGACGGCGAGGCGGTCCGACCGGACGAGCCCGATCCGCCCGAAGCTCGTGCGCTCCGCGACCGTCTGGTCGAGACGGTGGCCCGCGAGGTGCGCGACGCGCGGGTCCTCGCCGCACTGCGGGCCGTGCCGCGCCACCGGTTCGTCCCGGGCGTGACGCTCGAGGACGCCTACGGCGATCACCCGGTGCCCATCGGGCACGGCGCCACGATCTCGCAGCCGACGGTCGTCGGCCTCATGAGTGAAGCGCTCGCGCTCACCGGCAGCGAGCGCGTGCTCGAGATCGGCACCGGCTCCGGCTACCAGTCCGCGGTGCTCAGCCGCCTCGCGCAGGACGTCGACACGATCGAGGTGGTCCCCGATCTCGGCGATCGCGCCGCACGCGTCCTCGCCGAGCTGGGGTGCACGAACGTCCGCGTCCACATCGGCGACGGGTGGAAGGGGCTGCCGGCCGGGGCTCCCTACGATCGGATCGTCGTGACCGCCGCACCGGACGTCCTCCCGGAGGCGCTCCCCACGCAGCTCGCGGAGGGCGGCCTGCTCGTGGTGCCCGTCGGGCCGCAGTCCGGCGACCAGCGGCTCGAACGTTTCCTGAAGAAGGACGGCCAGCTCCACGGCCAGGATCTCGGCGCCGTGCGCTTCGTGCCGATGGTGCACCGCGAGTGAAGCGCGTGTACGATCCATGGAATGAAGGTGCGTGATGCGAAGTGCCCCGCGTGCGGCGCGCCGCTGATGCGCGCGTCGTCGCAATGGGAGGTGCTCGCCTGCATGTCCTGCGGAGGCGTGTGGACCGAAACGCTCGCGTCGCGCAGGATCGCGACCACCGTCGATCGCGAGCTGGTCGGCATCGCGCGCGATGCGGCGAAGCGGGCGGCGGAGAGCGAGCGCGATCTCGGCAGCAGCACGCCGCCCGACGCCGCGCGCGCCTGTCCGATCTGCGAAGGACCGCTCACCTGCGTCCGCTCCGGGCACGTCCCCGTCGACGTCTGCGCGACCCACGGCACCTGGTTCGATCGCGACGAGCTCGGCCGGCTGGCGCGCAACCTCGAGTTCGACCGACTCTCGAGCGAGCCCGCACCACCGGGGTCGCAGGGCGAGCCCACCTCGCGCAGCGCCGAGATGCTCCTCGAGCTCCTGGGGCGACAGCCATGACGCGCGAAGAGGTCTGGCGCAAGGTCGAGGGTCTGCTCCGCGAGGACTTCGGCCGTCTCCTGGACGTGCGGGACGTTCGCCGCGTCCGCCGCGTCGCCGGCGATGCCTGGACGGTCAGCGTCGTCCTCACCGCTCCGTCGGGCGATCTCCACGTCGCCGACGTCAACGTCGACGACGCGGGCACCGTCACGCCGAGGCTGACCGCCGACGACGTCGTCGACGCCGCGCGCCGCGCGAAGACGGTGTCCCTCGCCCCTCCGCCCGACGAGCTCGCCGATTTCGGCGACGCGCTCACGAGCGACTCCGATCCCGAGCTCGCCATGCTCGACGAGATCGAGGAGCCGATCGAGGTCCGCGCGGCCGCCGCGCTCGCCAAGGGCGACCCGAAGTCGCTGAACGAGGCACGCGAGCTCCTGCCGCGCCTGCTCAGCGATCACGACCGCCAGGGGCAGACCCTCTTCATGATGGCCGAGGTGGAGGTGAAGCTCGGCGAGAAGGCGCTCGCGAAGGGCTATCTCGAGGCCGCCGCCCGCGAGTTCGCCGACCGCTTCGACATGCCCGCGCTCGAGAAGACCGCCGCGCTCGCCGTCGACGTCGACGGCCGCGACTCCTTCTCCGGCTCGCCGATCCACACGCTGCTCGAGCAGAGCCGCGCGCGCCTCAAGCCGCTCGAGGACATCTTCGACGCCCGCTCGTTCAAGGGCCTCGATCCCGAGGTGCGCGCGAAGCTCACGCCGCACATCACGCTGCGGACCCTCGCGCCCGGCGACACGCTCGTGACCGAGGGCGAGCCGTCGAAGAGCGTGTTCGTCGTGAAGAGCGGCCTGCTCGGCGTGTGGCTCGAGAAGCCCTCCGGCGGCTCGTGGCTCGTGCGCTGCTGCTTCCCCGGTTGGCTGCTCGGCGAGTCGAGCGTCCTCGGGCCGCCCGGCAGCGCGCGCTGCACCGCCACGCTCAAGGCCGAGCGCGTGAGCGAGGTCTGGGTCATCCCCGCCGAGCACATGCGCAGCGCCATGCTCCTCGATCTCGCGTTCGGCCTCCGCATCGGCGAGACGAAGCAGATGCACCGCATCGACTCCTTCTTCTCCATGCACGAGACGATGGGTCAGCTCGACGTGCAGGTGCGCGACGAGATGCTCTCCTGCATCCAGCGCCTCGAGACCTTCGAGAACGAGACGGTCCTCCTCATGGCCAACGAGGTCCCGGACGTCGCGCTCCTCGTCGCGCGCGGCTCGCTCAGCCTCTACGAGGACGGCAAGGAGGAGCCGGCCGCGAAGATCGAGCCCGATCAGTTCTACGGCGTGCGCGACGCGATCCACCGCATCGCTCCGAGCGTCTCCGCGATCGCCGATGCGGGCACCACCGTCGCCTTCTTCGACGCGAAGCGCCTGCAGCAGCTCTGCGAGCGGAGCCCCGAGCAGGTCGTCGCCGTGCTCGAGCGCCTCGGTTGAAATAGGAGCGGGCCGCCCCCACGGTTCAGGGAGGGGCGGCCCCAACGTCACTTCACGTTCGGGAGAGGGATCGGGTCGCGTTCGTCAGTCGTCACCTCCAGGGCCGGAGAGCGGGCCGTAGCCGAGCTTCATCTCGATCTCGCGCAGCGCATCGACGAGGCCGAGGTACTGGCCGAGGCGGCCGGCCAGCTCGGCGGACTTCACGATCGGCTGACCGTTCTCGTCCTTCTTCAGCGTCGGGCGGCCGAACGCGTCGGGCGTGCCCTCGGTCTGGTACGCGGCGGCGAGCATCGCGTTGGCGTGACCGAGCATGCGCGAGGCGATGCCGCGGTCGACCATCTTGCCGTCGATGTTCTCCGCGCCGTACTTGCGCGCGACGTACGTGTAGCCGCTCGTCGGGTCGGTGAACCGGATCTGCTCGGCCTCCGGGACGGCGACCTGCCCGTTCTGCCCGTCGACCCACAGGCGCATCTTGTTCATGAGCCCCATGTCCGTGTTCAGCCGCGAGAAGAGCGCGGTGTACACGACGGTCGCGAGCTGCTGCTTGTAGCCGATGTTCGGGAACACCACGAGGGCGTCACTCGAGCGCTTCGGCGCGATCGTGCGTGCCGTCAGGTCCATCATCATCGGGGTGCCTGCCTGGCTCTGCGGGGCGACGCCCGGCGCGACGCTCTCCCAGTCCTCGGCGAGGATGCCGCCGATGAGCCGATCCACCGCCTGCGGGAGGTCGTTCCTGAAGTTCACCTTCATCGCGCGACCGTCGAGGTAGTTGTCGCGGGTGATGGTGGAGAGCGACGGGCGGCCGTCGACGAGCGCCTGGAGCGCGAGGCCCTTCTCGACGGTGAAGCCCGCGTGGTTGATGAAGGACAGGTAGTCCCAGGAGCCGCCGAGGTCGTTGTTGAAGTCCTCGCCGATGAAGCGTCCCTCGCCGATGCCGAGCGAGAACGCCGGCTTCGGTGCACCGGGGCCCGAGGCGCCGCGGGCGACGTCGTGGATCAACTTGATCGAGTCGACCGGCTGGCGGATGGCGACCTCCTCGCTCGCACGCGAGTCGTAGTAGTCACCGGGCTCGGGCATGAGCACCGCACGGGCGAGCATGTCGAAGATCTCCTGCTGCGCCATCGCGATGGGACGCTTGTCGTCGTCGTCCGCGAGGGCCGCGGCATCGGCGCCGCGCGCGAGGTCGGTCGCCACCTGCCAGTGGTAGGAGCGCATCCGATCGAAGTAGCGATCGGCCACCGCGCTCGGGATCGAGCGGTAGTTGTACTCGCGGTTCTTCCGGCGGAAGTACGTCCACGCGTAGGTGGCCTCGAACTTGTTCGCCGTGTTCACCGCGACCTCGTACGCGTCCGCGCCCGCATCGCTGTCGTTCGTGTGGAAGTACGAGTTGTGCGAGGTGCCCCAGCGGTACGGCCAGCGCACGTGCTCCCGGCCCTTCTCGTCGACCACGTGCCAGTACGGCGCGTTGAAGTCGGGGTCGCCGCCGAGGACGCTGTCGCTCTTGAAGTCCTGCCAGCGCGCGTGGTCCTTCGGGGGAGGCGCGCACACCTTGCCGTGGACGACGCGCCAGGCGGCGGTCTGCTTCTCCTCGTCCGTCGCCGGGCGGCAGTCGCGCTTCGGGTCGAAGACCTTCATGCGCCGCGCGAGCTCGGTGTAGTGGACGTTGCGGATGGTGTTGCCGTCCTGCACGAGGTCGGCGTCGGTGAGCTGCGACCAGTTCTTGAAGCGGAAGTCCTGGTCGTTCTTCACCACGCGGTCGTCGAACGTCTCGAGCACGCGGCCGTAGAGGGCCTTCATCGCATGCTGGTCGTACGTGCCGAGACCGACCGTCTCGCCCGCGCGCTCGATCTGGTACTCCATCGTCGAGGTGTTCGCGAAGTAGAGGATGCCCGGACGCGACTCGCCCGCGCGGCCCTGCTCGTCCGCGGTCTCCGGATCGATGTAGCGCGGACCCATGCACGTGTCCTCGCTGCCCGAGCGAGGCTTGCCGTTGCAGGACTCGGTCGCCTGGCCCTCGTTCGTGCGGAGCTGCCAGTACTGCGGGTTGTAGTTCGGCGAGTCCCACGACGACGCGAACTGGTGGAGCATGCCGAGCGAGTGCCCGAGCTCGTGGAGGGCGATGCCCTTCACGCTCTCCTTCCAGAGGTCGTCGTAGATGCGCTTGCCGCGCTCCACCGGATCGAGGTGGCCGTACTTCTGCTTGAAGTAGCCGGCGAGCGATCCGAGGAACACGCTCCCGGCGGCCGGCGCCTCGCTGTCCATGAAGCACACGCCGCGCGCGTGCAGGCCGTCGATCGCCGCCTCGCGCATCGCGTGGATGCGGCCCGGGTCCATGCCGCGGAGCGGGGACGCCGCCTCCATGAGACCGTCGTCGAGCGACTGCCCCGGGCTCATCCCGAGCGCGCCCACCAGGTAGTGCGAGTCGACGAGCTCCGCCTCGTACTTCGTCCCGCGGAGGTTCTTCGCGAGGGCGTCGTACTCGAGGAGCGCGGTCGAGGCCACGCGCGGGTCGGCGGTGGTCTGCCGATCGCGCTTGAGCGCGGCGAGCAGCTTCTCGCCGCGATTGCCGCCCTGGACCGGATGCGCCGCGAGCGACTGCTGGAGGTGCGCGCGATCGATGTCGTCCGCGCGCTTCTTCATCTCCTCGGGCGTCAGCGCCCGCGCCGGCGAGCGGCCGTTCGTGAGCGCCTTCGAGAAGGTCGCCTCCTGCGAGCCCTGGATGAGGTCTTCGATCTTCGCGTCCCCGAGCTCGAGCGCGATGATGTCGCGCTGCTGCGCCGCCGCGAACGTCGCCGACCGGCCCATGATCTGGGCCGCCGCGCCGATGATCTCGCCGGTGAGCGGATCGGCGTTCCAGTCCGCGATGCCGCCCCACGGGGCCCGCGAGTCGTACGGCCAGTAGAAGATGAAGTTGTGCCGGATGTCGCCGACGCGCGCCTTGTAGCCCGTCTCGCCGCACGTCTCGTGATCGTCGTACTCGCGGACCGGGTTGTGGCACATCGTGAGGACCGCCTTCGAGTCCTTCGACTTCTCCACCAGCCAGCCGCCGTACGAGACCATCTCCTTCGTCGACGGATCGCTCGTCGAGTCGAAGAACTCGCCGTGGCACGCGTCGCGATCGCCCTCGCCGGTGCGCCGGCACTCGACCTCGCGCGCGGTGGCCACCGCCACCTTCATCAGCTGGTTCCACGAGTGCGTGAGGTCCTCGAGCGTGCCTCGGGCCGTCGGCTTGCCGTCGGGACCGATCGGATCCTGGAGCTCGTCCGGCGCCTCCTTGTTGACCCAGTACCCGACCGTCTTCACCTCGCGATCGCGATACGGGATGGTGCACTTCTTCACGAACACGTCGCACTGCGCGCCCGTGTGGCCGCCGTATCCGGTGACGTCGTTCGCGCACTGGTCCGCCGTTCCGTCCTTGTCCTTGTCGTCGTTCGAGTCGCAGGCCGCGGCCTGGTGGCTCTTCTTCCAGACGTTGTGGACGTACGCGAACCGGTGGAACATCTCGTCGGTGAACCCGTACTGCGGGTCCCAGCCCTGACGCCCCGCGCTCACCACGCCGACGCTGCGGCTGTCGCCGATGCCGCCCGGGTTGCCGACGACGTCCATCGTCGCCTTCGTGTTCTCGAGCGGCTCGAAGTCGTGGTCCTGATCGATCTTCAAAAACGAGCTTCGGACCGTGGCCTCCTGCGGATCGCACTCGTACGTCGACGATCCGGTGAACAGTCCGACGACGATGCACGTCGGGACCTTGCCCCCGTAGTCGGAGAACGGCGAGGCGCTCGTCGCCGGCGTCAACGTGTACTTGTTGGTGAGGTCGAGGTAGCCCTTCTCGGTCTCGATGTGGACGCGGTCGTCGCTGTTCGGATCGGTCACCGCGTACGAGACCGGCAGCACCTCGAAGTTGCCGAACACCTTGCCGGTGAACATCTCGTCCCACATGGGGTTGGTGTTCTGGGCGAGGTTCTTCGACCAGTCGACGCGCATGTACTCGCGCTGGTGCCACGGCCGGTCGGAGTCGTTCTCCTCGACGACGTTCTGCTCCTCGCCGGTGGACGGGTTGTAGGCGCGCCGGATGTCGAAGTGCTTCTCGATCTTGTACGCCGCGACGATCGTGCCGTTCGGCGTCTTCGTGTAGCCCTTGTCCTTCTGCGCGCGTCCCTGCGGATCCTTCTGCGGGACGCCCTTGTTGTCTTGACCGTCCGCGATTTGGTACGCCTTGCGGGCGATGAGGAGATCCTCCGTCACCTCCCAGCGCACGCGGTCGACGTGACCCCACGAGCCGACACCGATGAGCGACTGACTCGCGGACGCGTCCACGACGTAGTTCCGCCAGTAGAACTCCGGATCGTCGGCAGGATCGTCGATCTTCTCGCCGACGAAGAACTGCTTCGGCAGCGCGTTGTCCTGCACTCGATTGATCGGGTCGCGCTCTGCTGCGCATCCCGCGCCGCCCAGCGCCCCCATCACGATCGCGCCCAGCGCGAGCCGCGATGCCAGACGCGAGATCCCAAAGCTAGCCATGACAATCCTCCTCACGCGCGAGGGAGACACCTCACGCGAGACACGGGAGTCACCCCGCGGGCCTTGACGAGCGACGGCGAGCGAGCGTCGCGAGCGGGACGCATTCCCGCGCGCGCTCGTTCCGTCGTGTGGCGGTTCGGCATACGCAATCCGCGGACCAACTCGCGGAACCCTATTTTTCCGCGAGAATGTGCCTTGCGCGTCCCGCGCGAAGTCTGCGCGCGTCAACAACTCGACATCGAGCGCGTAAGCGCCTCGAACGGGCGCCTCGGCGACACGGGGGCGGCCCGGGACGTGCAACTCGGTGGTCGGACACGATCTTGATCGGGCTCAGGTCGCTCATCGCCGCCGGCATGGCCGGCCTCCTCTTGCTCGCCGCGCCCCCCGCCGCGGCGCAGGGCGAGGATCGGGGCGACGACCAGGAAGACGAGGACGAGGAGGCCCCGCGGCCCGACCCCGCGTTCCAGTACACGAAGCCGGCACGCGCGAACTACCTCCGGGCCGCCGTCGAGAACGCGATCGTGCTCGGGCTCGGGTACCTCCAGTACACGACCGACAAGTCCAACGCGGCCGACTGGGACCTCACCTACGACTGGGCCTCGATGCGCTCGAAGCTCGTCTTCGAGTCCATCAGCCTCGACAACAACCGCTTCCCCACGAACTGGATCACCCATCCGGGCGCGGGGATCCTCTACTACACGGCGGCGCGCTCCAACCGGCTCGGCGTGTTCTCGTCGTTCGCGATGTCGTTCGCGTCCTCCGCCTTCTGGGAGTACGTCGGCGAATGGAAGGAGGAGGTCGCGCTGAACGACGTCATCGTGACGCCGGTGAGCGGGATGGCGCTGTCCGAGCCGCTCCTGCAGATCGGCTCGCTGATGCACCGCAGCCGACAGAACGCCGCGACGCGGGTGTTCGGCTGGCTGTTCGCGCCGCTGAAGAGCGTCCACGACCGTCTCGACGGCCTCGATCCGAAGCAGGTCGATCACGTCGACGACCTCGGGCTCCCCGCCGAGGAGTACCATCGCTTCCGCGTGGGCGCGGCGGCAGGCGTCACGCACCAGGAGCACGGCCTCACCCAGGGCGACGGCCGCCTCCGCCTCGAGTCGAGGATCGTCGCCCTCCCCGACTACGGGCTCGCGGGCCAGCGCACCGACTGGTTCGACGCCGCCGAGGTCACCGACCTCCGCGTCCGCGGCGCGATCTCGGAGAACAAGATCGTCGACTTCGGCATCGAGGCGAGCCTGCTCCCGTTCGGCTATCGCCGGCAGGACGTCCGCCTCGACGACGCCGGCAACCGGCGCGGCAGCTCGTTCCTCGCCGGCTTCAACGTCACCATGGAGTACGGGACGCACGACTACGACCGCGACGGCCGCCGCGGCATCGATCGCGTCGCGCTCGTCGCCGCAGGCGCGACGCTCGAGGAGATCTTCCACCTCACCGGCGTCATGCTCCGGACGCGCATCGATGCCCTCGGCAGCTTCGCCGGCGTCGACGCCTACGCGCTCCCCGAGTACGAGCGCGACTTCGGCGCGCTGCGCCTCACGTCCGTGCTCCGCTACCAGCAGTACTACCATGGCTACGGAGCCACGCTGAGGCCGACGATCGAGCTCGAGTCCGGCCCCTTCGACGCCGGCGGCGACTATCGCGTCGACTTCTTCGACTCGATCACGGGCCTCGACGTCGAGCCGATCGCCCGCGAGCCGGAGTCGCCGGCGCACGACCGGCGCATGTGGTCGCGCGTCTGGCTCGGCTACAGCCCGACCAGGCACTACCGCGTCTCGCTGACCGGCGAGCACCGCCAGCGTCACGGCACGATGCCCGGCGCGTCCGCGACCCGGAGCGAGATCGGCGCGTACTTCGGCATCGACCTCGTCTTCTAAGAAGGCCAGAGCCACTCGAGGAGCGCGACGATCGCCGCGAGCCCCACGAGCAGCGCCACGAGCCACGCGCCGAGGGTCCCCCAGGCGCCGCCCAGCCGGCTCCCCTTCTTTCGATCGCACTCGAGGCAGATGGCCCACGTCTTCACGCCGCCCTCGGTCAGCGTGCAGCATTCGCCGCACACGAGCCGACGGCACGATGCGCACGGCCCCACCGCGTCGCGCGGACAGAACGCGCATCGCTCCGGCGCGTCGTCGTCCACCGTGCGGAGCGCGCCCGTCATCGCCGTCATCGTGCGGCAATCCCCCTCCGCGCGCCAGGCGCGACCTGCGCTAGCTTGATCGCAATGAGCACCTCCACCGTCGTCGTCGCTCCGCGCTTCCGCGGCCCGCCGACCTCCGGCAACGGCGGCTACGTCGCCGGTCTCGTCGGCGCGCACGTCCACGGGCCGGCGCGGGTGCGCCTGCATGTGCCGCCGCCGCTCGATCGCGATCTCGCGCTCGAGGCGGATGGCGAGATCCGCATCACCGACGGCGATGTGCTCGTCGCGAGCGGCACGCCGGGCTCGCTCGAGCTCTCGATCCCGGCGCCGCCGACGCTCGCCGACGCCGCGGCCGCCTCGCGCGGCTATCGCGGCTTCGTTCGCCACCCGTTCCCGTCCTGCTTCGTCTGCGGCCCCGAGCGCGCGGAGGGAGACGGCCTGCGCATCTTCCCCGGTCCGATCGAGGTCGGCGTGGTCGCCGCGCCCTTCATGCCGCCGCCGGACCTCCTCGATGCAGGCGACGGCGGCGTGCTCGCCCCGGCCATCGTGTGGGCCGCGCTCGACTGCACGGGCTACTTCGCGATCGTCGGTGACGAGCCGGTGCCGATGCTCCTCGGCGAGCTCACGGCCGACGTGCGCGCTCCGGTCGACCGCGGGCCGCACGTCGTCTACGGCTGGGCGCTCGGCGGCGAAGGGCGCAAGGCGCGCTGCGGGACCGCGCTCGCGTCGTCGGACGGCCGCGTCCTCGCCGTCGGCCTCGCGACGTGGATCCGCCCGAAGGACGTCGCTCCTCCGCGATGAACGCGCGCAAGCGGTTCCTCCCTCCGCTCGCGTGCCTGTTCTTGGCCCTCGTCTTCGCCGGCGCCGGCTCGATGGTCGAGACGATCGCCTGCGAGCGCGCGACCGGCACGTGCCGGTGGTCGCGTACCGATCTCTATCGCGGGGCGGAGAAGCGCTCCTTCGCGATCGGCGACGTGCGCGAGGTGCGGTTCGTCGACGGGCTCGGGAAGAACAAGCGGCGCGCCGAGTCGGTGCTCGTGCTCGTCTCCGGTCACGAGCTCCGCCTCGCGACCGACGAGCACGAGCCCGCTCGCGAGCGCTTCCTCGCGATGCAGCGCTTCTTCGCCGGCGAGGGGCCCTCGCTGCGCGACGACACGAAGGGCTCGCCGTTCATGTTCGTCGTCGCGCTCGGAGCAGCAGTTGCGTTCGCCCACTTCTTGCGACGTGCGCTGCGCGGCTGATCGACGAGCTACAAGGTCGCGCCGATGCCGATGGTTGCGCCGCCGCGCACGGGCTGCAGGTTCGGGCGGAGCTCGAGGCGGGGCGGGCTCGCCGCGGCGGCCGGGAGCTCCTTCGGCATTCCGCTCGTGACGATCCACCCGAGCGCGAGGCCTGCGCCGGCCCCGAGGACGGCGAGGCCCTCGGTCGTGCGCGTGTCGGGATCGCCGGCGACGGAGAGATAGAAGCCGGCGCTCGCGAGGCCGCCCGCGAGGCCGAGGAGATCGACGAGCCGCACGCGCGCGACCGAGGGCGAGACCACGTGCGCGCCGAGGAGGCCGCCCGCGAGGCCGAGGTTGTAGCCGATGCCGCCGACGAGGAAGGCACGCTCGCGGCGGTACTCGTCGTCGGGCAAGAGCGCGCCCGCGCCGAGGCCGGAGAGGGCGCCGGCCCACATCGTCGTGGAGGCGGTGAACGAGACGCGTCCGGGCGTGGTCGGGAGGAATCCTCCCGCGACGCCGCCGATGACGGCGCCGAGCGTGGCGCTCGTCCAGAGGACGCTCGCGGTGGACTCGGGGGCCCAGCGGACCGTCGAATCCGGATCGACGTCCTCGATGCGCGCCGACCGGGCGTGCTGGTAGCCCACGATCCAGATGCCCTGCCCGAGGCCGAGGTAGAGGCCGGCCGACAGCGAATGCGGCAGGCCGCGCGGGAGCTTCTTGTAGCCGTCGATCGTCGCGACGGCGATGACGGGTGCCGCCGTGAGCGCCGCGAAGGGGAGCGTCGCCGTCACGGCGGAGTCGGGCTTGGTCTGGAGGAGGAACCACGTGCCGGTGCCCGCGCCGTAGAGGAACGCGCTCGTATAGAGGAGCGTGAGCTCGTCCGTGCTGCGGACGGAGGCGCGCGGCGCCGAGGGCCGCGCAGCGCGTGCGGCGTCGGCACGGGCGGCGTAGGTCGCCGACAGGCGCGCCATCTCGAGGGCGAGGGTGCGCTCTCCTTCGGTGCGCGCCTCCCCCGCGAGCGCCTTGAACTCGCGCTCCGCCTCGCGGACGCGGCCCTCGATCATGTCGGCGCGGGCGCGGTCGTAGCGCGCGGTCCACGCGTCGGGCTCATCCGCACGCGCAGACGTCGGCCACGCGCTCAGGACGAGCGCAGCGAGCACGATCGCGAGAAGACGTCGCGCCATCACCCGAGGGAAGCTCAGCAAGTTCTCTGCCACTATACCCATACCCGCCTGCCCGGCTCAGAAGACGAGACCCACGGAGCCAGCGATGGAGCTCTCGCTCCGGCTGGCGTGCACCGACCCGACGTCGCCCGCGCGGGTCATGCGCTGCGCATCCAGTGAGAGCCGCACGCCGCCGTCGCCGGGTTGCCACGCGAGGCTCGTGCGAAGCGTGCTGCGCCGATCGTCGATGCCGGCGAGCGCCGGATCGACGCCTGCTTCGTCGAGCCCGGTGATCGCGCGGAAGGTGTCGAGCCGGAACGAGGACAGCCATTCGAGCTCGCCGTAGCGCACCGCCAGGGAGGGCGACGCCGTGACCCCGTACGCATGGTAGTAGCCGTTGTTCGCGGCGGCAGTGGGCAGACCGTCGGGCGGACGCGCCTGCAGGTAGTCGGACAGCGCATACGGCTGGACGCCGGAGATCGATCCGGCCACGTCGAGGCCGGTCCGGATGCGGAGGGGGCCGCGGTCCAACGTGTGCTCGGCGGCGATGCCGACGGGTGAGACGATCGCGACCAGGTCGCGCGGGCGCGCGCGATCGCGATCGAAGTCGTGGACGCCGTACTCGAACCCGATACGAAGGCCGAGGATCGCGCCCTGCCCGTTCACCGCACCGCGCCGGTCCGTGCTCGCGTCGCGGTAGTAGAAGCCGACGGGCACGACCCGCGTGGCGAACACGCCGTGCACGAGGTCCCCGCGCGACAGCCCGGCATCGAACGCGAGGCTCGAGACGTTGCCGTCGTCGAAGAGCCGCGCGTGCCGGCCGGCGCCGGAGTAGCCCGGGAGGTTCACGACGGAGAGATCGACACCGAAGCGGACGTCGGGGGACGTCGCACGCGCGAAGCCCGGCGTCGCGCTCTGCGTCGTCGCTCCGCCGCCGGCGTAGAGGAAGAAGCGGTGCCAGGGCTCGGTCGCGAAGCCGAACGCGTCGGGGTGCTTGGTCCGCTCGGGCTCGGCGCCGTCGAACAGGTCGTTGATCGCCTTGACCGGCGCGAAGAGCGCGGAGAAGAACCGGTTCGTGAACGTCGGGCTGCCGCGATCGAAGAACCCGGCGAGCTGCATCGTCGCCTCGCCGATGGCCGCGCCCGCCGAGGGCGTCACGATCATGTCGTTGACGCTGACCTTCTCGCGGATCTCGCCGAAGTACTCCCAGATCGACGAGCCGATGATCGAGAAGATCCACGCCTCGGCGAAGCTGAGATGGTTGGAGCGCGCGGCCTGGAAGTACACGGTGCCCGCGAGCGGATGCGAGATGTAGTTCGTGTTGAACTTGTTCGAGTCGAGCTCGTAGGCCGTCCCGATGAGCTTGCCGCGCAGGTCCTCCCAGTCGTAGCGGAGGTCCCAGGTTTGATCGCCCTCGCGCGTGATCCCACCGCGTGCCGCGGTATTCAGGAGATAGTCCACGAAGCCGAGGACGACGATGCCTCCGACCTCGAGCCCGGCGCGCATGTAGTGCTTCTCGTGCGGGACGACGAGCGGGAACGCCGCGAAGTCGTCGTGGGGGTCGTCGTCGCTCGTGACGGGATGGAGCGGCCCGACCTGCGGATCGGGGCTCGGTCGCTGCGCCGGATCGGCGCGGGCCTCGCTGAGCGCCATGCACGCGATCGCCACGGCGAGGAGCGAGGCCGGGACGAGCGCACGCGCCATGAGCGAGGAATGTTAGATCGCGCGCTCGTCCGCGCCACGCGTGCACGTCGTGTTTCCACGCGCATGTTCTGCGCGCCCGCGAACGAGCTCTTCCTCAGCGCGTGAGCAGCACGATCGAGTACGGACCGAGCGCGACCGCACCGGTGAACGGCAGCCCATCGCGCGGTGCGGACATGACGCCGACGGCGGTGGGGCTCGTCGCTCCGTAGTCCGCGCCGTAGCGGACGTCGTCCGAGTCGAAGCGCGCCTTCCATGCGCCGCCCGCGGGGAGGCCGACGTCGTAACGCGTGTAGCGGCGGCCGCCGAAGTTCGCGACGACCATCACGTCATCGCCCGGCTTGCTCCAGCGGCGGTAGACGACGACGCGATCGTTCTGCGAGGCGTTCACGTGCGTCACCTGGATGCCCTTGCCCGCGAGCGCAGCGACCTCGCGGCGCGCCTTGATCGCGTCACGGTAGAACGAGAGCACGCCGGCGTTGGTCTTCGCCTTGGACCAGTCGAGGGCGGGCGGAGGCGAGCTGAACTTCTCGGACTCGAGCATCTCCTGGCCCATGAAGACCATCGGCACGCCCGGCGTGGTGAAGAGGACGCCCGCCGCGAGCGTCGCCCGCTTCCGCGCGGCGAGGCTCGAGGGATCGGCCGCGTCGATGCGCACCGGGAGGCGCGCGCCGTCGTTCCCCGCGGTGTCGTGCGTCTCGACGTAGAGCAGGCGCGCGAACGGATCGCCGTCGTAGGAGGCGGCGAGCGCCTCGGCGACCTTCGCGACGTCGCGCGAGGCGTCGTCTCCGGCGACCACCGCGCTCGTGACCGCCCATTCGAAGAAGCCGTCCCACTGCGTGTCGAAGCCGAAGCCGCCGTCCTTGCGCGCGCGCGTGATCGAGGCCTGGCCCTTGAGGTCTTCGGCGACGAGGAGCGACGACGGGAGCACCTGCTCGGCCACCTCGTTCGATCGGCGGAGGAGCTCGACGCCCCCCGGCACGGTCCCCTTCCCGTCGATGCCGCGGATGTTCGACACCGAGTCCTGACGGAAGCCGTCGACGCGGTACTCGGTCATCCACGAGAAGACGTTGTCGACGAGGAAGTCGGAGACCTCCTTCTTCGCAAAGGCGGGACGGGGTCCCCAAGGCGTCGTCTTGTACGCGTCGTCCTCGAAGAAGTAGACCCCGTACGTCCCCTCGGGGCAGTGGCCGTCGAAGCAGCGCAGCGGCGCGTCCTTCCAGCCGTCGTAGTGGTTGTAGACGACGTCGAGGATGACCGCGATGCCGCGAGCGTGCGCGGCGTCGACCAGCGCGCGGAGATCGTCCGGCGTGCCGTACGGCGCGTGCGGCGCGTAGTAGCCCTGCGGGTTGTACCCCCAGCCGTTCCGGCCGCCGAACGCATTGACCGGCATGAGCTCGATCACGTTCACGCCGAGATCGGCGAGCGCCTCGAGCTTGTCGATCGCGCCCTTGAACCCGCCGGCGAACGTGCCGACGTGGAGCTCGTAGACGATCGCGCGCTCGCGGGACGGCGGCGTGAACGCGCCCGTCTTCCACGCGTACGTCCTCGGGTCGACGATGACCGAGGCGTCGCCGTCGATCGCGCGCCCGCGCGGATCGAGCCGCTCGATCTCGCGGCCGTCCTCCGTCTTCAGCGCGAACCGGTACCTCTGCCCCGCGTGCGCGCCGTCGACGCGCGCCGCGAACGTGCCGCCGTCCTCCTTCGCGAGCTCGTGACGTCCGACCTCGCCCACGACGAACGCCGCCGTCGCATTGGGCGCCCACACGCGGAACTCGACGCCGCCCTTCACCGGCGTCGCGCCCATGTACCTGCCGCTCGGCGGCAGCGGGATCGGCTGCTCCGCGGGCGCAGCCGCGTCGTCCGGAGGAGCCGCCGGCAGCGACGAGACCGGAGGCAGCGCGCCGCCCGGCGCCGTGCCCTCGGCGCCGCCGCCACCGCAGGCGGCCAGGACGAGCGACCCGTAGTAGAGGAGAGGGCGTAACGCACGCATGAGTGACGGCGCCCACTCTGCGTCGGCTCCGCCGGGAGGTCGAATCTCGCGGGCGTCTCAGGAAAACCGGGCGCGCCTCACGCCGACGAGCCAGTCCTCGAGCGCCGCGATCGCCCCCGGGTCCGGCTCGGCGGGCAGCACGCTCGCGGGCCAGGCCGCATCGAGGCGATCGAGGAGCCCCGCGAGGCGCGGCCGCCAGGCCTCGAGGAGCGCCGGATCGGCCGCGGTGCGCTCGCCCGCGCGCTTGGCCTCGACGAGCGACGCCGCGTCGCGGAGGTCGTAGTCGTCGAGGAGGCGCCCGAGATCCGCCTCGAGCTCGCCGACGCGGAGCAGATGCGTCCCCGTCACCGCGGTGCGCAGCACGTAGAGGAGCTTCTTCACCGTCGGCTCCTTCTCCAGGAGCTGGATCTGGTTCCGCGCGAAGCCGCGGTAGTGCCGGTGCACGCGCCGGCTCAGCGCCGCCTTCACCAGCGGCCGAAGCTCGCCCAGGAGCGGGCTCGCGCGCAGCGACGTCCGGCCGAGGACGCGCTCGAGGAAGTTGCCGTTGCCGTGCAGGACGCCGGCGAGCGCATGCGCGAGCTCGTTCGACGTGTAGTCGATCTCGACGCCCTCGATGACCTCCGCGCGATCGAACGTCGGCTGCGGCGGCTCGAGCCCGACGAGCGTCGCGGTCGGCGCGATGTGGATGCACTTCAGATCGAGATCGCTGTCGGGCGACGGGAACCCGTACGCATGCGCCCCGCTCAGGTACACGACGAGGTGCTCGCGCCGCGCGGACTCCTCGGCGAGCACCGCGTCCATCACCTTCTCCTGGTGATCCGTCAGCAGCTTCATTCGCTCCATGCGACCTCCGGCGCCGGCGGCGCGTCCCTCCCGAACGGCCCGGGCACTCGCTCGATCCAGCGCCGCGCCGCCTCCTCTCCGATCCGGCGGAGGAGCGCATCGGCGCGGACGACGTCCGGCCTTGCGGGCAGCCTCGACGCGTCACGCGCACGCTCGAGCGCCGGGGCCATCGCCTCGGCCTCGGCGACGACGTCCGCGATCGAGACCTCGCCGTTCTTGATCGCGAAAAGGCGCGTGCGCAGCTCGCCCTCGACCTCGAAGACCGGCGCGCCCTCGCGCAGCCAGCGCTCGGCGGTCGCGATGAGGCGCACGAGGTTGTACGCGTTCTTCGGGCGGAGCTCGCGCGGCAGATCGAGATCGCGCGCGCCGTCACGCGCGAAGGCGACGAGCGAGCCGAGATCGTTCGCCGCGAGGAGCCCCTGATCGTGCAGCGAGCGATAGAGCTGCTTCACGTACTGCTTCGCCTGATGGACGCGATCGGCCTCCGTGGGCGCCTCGCGCGGCGAGAGGCGGGCGAGCCGCTCGGCGATCTGGTCGAGCGTGAGCGAGGGATCGTCGCGCAACCACTCGAGCACCGCGCCTCGATGCTCCGCGAGGCGCTGCCCCTGCTCGAGGCGGCGGAGCTGGCCGAGCGCGTAGCGACCGAAGCTGCCGTAGATCTCGGTCGACACGAACGCGCCCTTCGCCTCGAGGATCCACGCGCCGATCTCATCGCGCGCCTCCGCGCCCGGCACGAACAGCATCTCGAGCGTGTTCGGATCCGCGCGAAGCGCCTGGCGGACGGCCTTGCCCGCCGCCCAGTACGTCGCGCTGCCGTCCTCGCGCACGAGGTCCTCCGGCGGCGCGACGAGCCCCTGTGTCCAGGCGAACGGCTGGACGAAGACGCCGCGACGATCGTCGTCCGACGTCTCGGTCGCGAGCCCCCATGCCCGCGAGCCGACGGGGCTGTCGATCACCACGCACGGCAGGAGCGCCTGGTACGCCGCCTCCCGCCGCTGCGCGTAGAGCACCTGACCGACCCGCCGCGGAGACAGCTCGCGCCTCGCGTAGCGGATGGTGCCGACGCCCACGATCGCGACGTCGATCGCCTCGTCCTCCGTCTTCACCACGCGCCCGACGGTCCCCTGCGGGACGCGCCGCTCGCCGAGGATGCGGTCGACACGCGTCACCACCTCGGTGCCGTGCGGCAGGGGCACGGACTGCGGGTCGAGGCTCGCGAGGTGACGGATGCGGAGGTCCATCGTGCAGCGATCGAGAGCTTACGCTAGAGAACCATCCTCGTGAGGCCGCGCGCTGTCTTCGATCTCGCCGTGCGCGCCGTCGCGATCGCGCTCGGGGTCGGGCTCTTCGCCGCGGCGTGGCACGATGTCTCGAAGGCGTGGGACACGTGGGCCTATCACCTCCCGTTCGCGGCCCGCATCGCGGGGATCGTCGGTCCTGGCTCGTACGTCTTCAGCGCCGAGAACCAGGCGCGCTACGAGGGGTTCCCGCTCGTCGCCGAGGCGCTGCAGGGGCTCTTCTGGAGAGCGACGGGGCGGCCCGAGTGCGCGAACCTCGTCGCGCTCTTCTCGCTCTTCGGGCTCGTCGCGTTCGTCTGGCGCGTGCTCCGCGTGCCGCCGCACGTCGCGCTCGTCGCGTTCCTCGCGATCCCGCTCGTGCAGATCCACGCCACGCAGTGCTACGTCGACCTCCCGGCCAACGTCGGCGCGACGATCCTGGTCCTCCTCGCCTTCCGTGCGTGGGTGGAGACGGAGCCACCCTCGCCGAGGACGCTCCTCGGCGCCGCGGCCGTCGCGGCGGCGACGGCGAACGCGAAGTTCCAGCTCGTCCCCGTCGTGCTCGCGGCGTCGCTGGCGCTGCTCGTGCGGGCCCGGCGCGACCGGACGCTCGCAGCCGTCGTCGCGCTCGCCCTGCCGCTCGTGTTCGCGACGCCGATCAAGAACGCCATCCGCCACGGGAACCCGGTCTGGCCCGTCGAGCTGCACGTGCTCGGCAGGGCGCTCCCGTTCGCGGCGACGCGCTACGAGGCGTATCCGCGATGGCTCGAGCACGCGCCCGGCCCCGTGCGCTTCGCCTGCTCGGTGCTCGAGATCGGCGTGAAGAGCTGGTCGGTCGACCAGTGGACGCCGCCGGACGATCGCGGCTACCGCATGGGGGGCTTCTTCGGCGCGTACGTGCTCGTCGCCCTCGCGGCGATCGCGCTCGCCGCATGGAAGCAGAGGACGCGCGAGGCGAAGGTCGCGGCCGCGTTCGTCGCCGGCACGACGCTCGTCACGTCCGTCCTGCCCCAGTCGCACGAGCTCCGCTACTACCTCTTCTGGATGCTCGTGCTCGTCGCGCTGGCCCTCACGCTCTGGGCGCGCGAGCGGCCGGTCCTCGCCTCCGCGATCGCGCTCGCGGCGCTGGCGTTCGTCGCCGGCTCCACGCGCGGCGCCTACCTCTACCCCTCGGGCGACGCGTTCGCGACGCTCGTGGCCTCGCGTGTCGATCGCAAGGTCATCGACGGCGCCTCGCCCGGGCAGCGCCTCTGCATCGCCGACGAGCCCTGGACGTTCCTCCACGCCCCCGAGCTCCACCCCGGCGCGCGCTTCACCGTGCAGGAGGCGACGAGCCCGGAAGAGTGCCCTCCGGATCCGGGCCGAGCCGCCGCGCACGCTCCATAGCGAGCGCGCGGACGAGCTCGGTCATGCGCTCTTCGTCCTCGTGACGGCGCCGCCGCGACGAGAGCGACTCGCGCACCAGCCAGATCACGAGCGGGTAGAGCACGAAGTCGACGCCGCGGCCGATCCCGACGAAGCGCGCGAGCCTCCGCGCGATCTCCGGATACACGATGAGCGCGCCGCCGACGAAGAACACGAACGCCTGCACCCAGAGGTGACGCCTGTTGCGCTCGTTCGACGTGTAGTCGTGGAGCAGGAGCGCCGCGAGCAGCGTGAGGAGGACGACGGCGGCCGGCGTGATCTCGGCCGTCATCGGTGGCTCCCGAAGAGGAAGCCGTGGAGCAGATCGACCACCACGGCGATCGCGCCCGAGGCGCGCTGGCCCTTCGCGAGCGTCTCGCGCGTGTAGCGGATCGACACCGGGACCTCGACGATGCGCAATCCGGCGATGCGGAGCGAGATCTCCGTCGCGTGCGCCATGCGGTTCTGTCGGAGGCGGAGCCGCTCGATCGCGCGCGGACCGAACGCGCGCAGGCCGTTGTGCACGTCCGAGAGGCGGAGACCGGTGGTCAGGCGCTCGAACAGACGACCGGCGGCGAGCAGCCAGCGCCGCGATGCCGGCACGTCCGATCCGCCGGAGAAGCGGTCCCCGAGCGCGACGTCGGCATCGCCCCCGGCGACGGCGCGGGCGACGGCGAGCACGTCCTCGGCGCGGTGCTGGCCGTCGGCGTCCATCGTGACGAACGCGTCGAAGCCGCCCTGCGAGTACCGCGGGTCGAGGGCGAGACGGCGCGCGGTCTCGATCGCCGCGCCCTGCCCGAGGTTCACCGCGTGGCGCGCGAGGACGACCGGCACCGGATGCGCGGCGTGCGCGATCGCCCCTGCGTCCACCGGTCGTGCTCCGCCGTCGTCGACGACGAACACCACGAGGTCGGCCTCGGCGGAGAAGCGCGCGAGCTCGGCCAGCGTGCACGCGAGCCGATCGCCCTCGTCGTAGGCCGGCATGAGCACCGCGATGCGCATTGGCGCGCATCCTAGCCGGAGTTCGCGAGCCCTGCCGTATGACATGGACACTTGCCGCCCGGGGGCCCCCTTGCCATTCTCCGCGGTCCCATGCCCCGGCCCGTCGTCCACCTCGGAGGCCGCTTCGTGACCCTCGCCGAGGCGAAGGTGGACGTGCTCGATCGCGGCTGGCTGCTCGGCGATGGCGTGTTCGCGACCATGCGCGGGTACGACGGCACGTGCTTCCGGCCGCAAGCGCACCTCGCAGCCTTCGCCCGTGGAGCGGCGGCCCTCGGCATCGAGCTGCCCGCGACGCCGTCGGCGATCGCCGCCGTCGCGGACGAGGCGGCGCGACGGACGGGCGCCCGCGACGCGTACGTGCGTGTGACGCTCACGCGCGGCTCGTTCGCCATCGTGGCGCGACCGCTCGAGGTGCCCGACGAAGCGGCGTATGCGGAAGGCATCGAGACGATGGTCGTCACGCCTCGCCGCATCCCGCCCGAGTGCATCGACCCGACGTTCAAGACGACGAGCCACGCGCCGCAGATCATCGCCTGGCGCGAGATCGAGGCACGCGGGATCGACGAGGGCATCCAGCTCGCGCTCGACGGCTCGATCGCGTGCGGTACGAAATCGAATGTCTTCGTCGTCGACGGCGAGCGCCTCGTGACGCCCCCGGTCTCGACCGGCTGCCGCCCCGGCGTCACGCGCGCGGCCGTCATGGACATCGCCTCGAAGCTCGGCATGAAGGTGGTGGAGGAGCGCATCGAGCTCGCCGCGCTCGACGCCGCCGACGAGGCCTTCTTCACCAGCACGCGGGTCGAGTGCCTCCCCTTCCGCTGGCCCGGCGCGCGACGCGCCGCGAGCGGGTTCCCCGTCACCACGCGCCTCCGCGCCGCGCTCCGCGCGCTCGTCCTCGAGGAGACCGGTGCGCGCAGCGAGCCCCCGAGGAGCGCATGAGACCGCTCGTGGCGCATCACCTCCTCGAGCCGCTCGAGCTGGCGCTGCCCCTCGATCGCTACGCGCCCGCGTTCGGGAGGCGCCGCGGCACGTTCCTCCTCGACGGCGACGGCGGCCCGCATGAGCGCGCGCTCTCGCGGTTCGCCCTCCTCGGCTCCGAGCCCTTCCGGACGTTCCGCGCGACGCGTATCGCGGAGCGCGACGCGCGCGGGCGACGCCGCTCGCGCGTGGTCGTGGGCGACGAGCACGGCGAGGTCGCCGCGACGGTCGACGATCCCCTCGCCGTCCTCCGTGCATTGCTCGCCGAGACGCACGTCGATCCGAGCGTCTATCGCGCGAGGCCGCTGCCGCTGCTCGCCGGCGCCGTCGGGTACGTCGGCTACGAGGCCGGCCAGATGCTCGAGCGGCTCCCCGGGCTCGATCGGCCGCGCCTCCCGATGCCGGACATCGCGTTCGGCTTCCATGCCTGGGTGATCGGGGCGTCGCGCGGAGACGGCCGGAGTCATCTGTCGGTGATCGGCCGCGGCGAGAGCGCCTGCGAGGCCCGCCGCGACGCCGAGCGCACGCGCGATCGCGTGCTCGGCGTCCTCACGGCAGTGGAGAGGGAAGCAGCCCCGAGCAGCGAGCTCACGCGCACCCCGCGCGGCGACGACGAGGACGTGCAGGCGATCCTCGAGCGCGCCGGCCTCGGGGTCTCGGTCTCGCGCGACGGCTACATGCGCCGGGTCGAGAGGGCGAAGGAGCACATCGGGCGCGGGGATGCCTTCGAGATCTGCCTCACGGCGATGCTCGAGGGATCGTTCGCGCACGATCCGTGGGAGCTCTTCCGCGAGCTGCGCCGCGCGAACCCCGCGCCGTTCGCCGCGTGGCTCGACCTCCCCGAGGGCGCGATCGCGTCGTCGTCGCCGGAGCGCTTCCTGCGCCTCGGAGCGGACCGCGTCGCCGAAAGCCGTCCGATCAAGGGGACGCGCCGCCGGGGAGGCGACGCCGCCGAGGACGATCGGCTCGCGCGCGAGCTCGGCGCGTCGGAGAAAGATCGCGCGGAGAACGCGATGATCGTCGATCTCGTGCGAAACGACCTCGGTCGCATCTGCCGCTACGGCTCGGTCGAGGTGCCCGAGCTCTACACGGTCGAGCGGTATCCGACGGTGCACCAGCTCGTCTCGACGGTACGCGGCGAGCTCGCGACCGGACGCGACGCCGTCGACCTCCTCCGCGCCTGCTTCCCGCCGGGCTCGATGACCGGTGCGCCGAAGATCGAGGCGATGACCATCCTCGAGGAGCTCGAGCCGGTCGAGCGCGGCGTCTACGCGGGTGCGCTCGGCTTCATCGATGCGTCCGGCACGATGGATGCGAGCGTCGTCATCCGCTCCGCGGTGGTCGCGGGCGGGCGCGTCTCGGTCGGCGTCGGCGGCGCGATCGTCGCCGACTCGGATCCGGCAGCCGAGCACGCCGAGGCGCTCCTCAAGGGCCGCGCCGTCGCCTCCGCGATCGCGACGATCGCGGCGCGACCCCGCGCACGCGCGCGTCGGGCCGAAGGCAGCGGGCGAGGCGTCTCGCCATGACCACGCTCGTCGTCGACAACTACGACTCGTTCACCTGGAACCTCGTGCAGCTCGTCGGAGCGCTCGGTGGCGATCCCAAGGTCGTGCGGAACGACGAGGTGACGCTCGCCGACGTCCGTGCGCTCGCGCCCTCACGCGTCGTCCTCTCGCCGGGCCCGGGCGATCCGGCCGATCCGCGGCGCGTCGGCGTGTGCCGCGCGATCCTGGAGGAGCTCGAGGACGTGCCGGTGCTCGGGGTGTGCCTCGGCCACCAGGCGATCGTCTGCGCGTTCGGGGGCCGCGTGGTGCGCGGGGAGCCGGTCCACGGCAAGACCGCGGAGATCGAGCACGGAGGCGACGGGCTCTTCGCCGATCTACCTCGGCCGTTCGTCGCGATGCGGTATCACTCGCTCGTGGCCGAGCGATCCTCGCTGCCGCCGTCCCTCTCGGTGACCGCCTGGTGTAAGGACGGGACGGTGATGGGCGTTCGACACGTGCAGAGACCCGTCCACGGGGTGCAGTTCCATCCGGAGTCGATCGGGACGAAGGACGGTGCGAGCCTCGTCCGTCGCTTCCTCCAAGGAGGTCCCGCCTCGTGAGTCGAGCTTCGTCGTTCCTCGTCGTGACCGCGGCCGGTTCCCTGCTGCTCGCTGCGTGTGGAGGCGCCGCCGAGGCGCCGGCCAAGGCCCCCGCGTCGAAGACGCCCGCCGCGGACGAACGCGAGCCGAGGTCGATCGCCGAGGCGCAGGAGCAGATCGTGCGCGCGCGCGCAGAGCTGGGCGAAGCGGGCGGCGACGAAGCGGACAAGAAGGCGCAGGCCGAGCCCGACTCCAGCCATGTCTCCCCTGGCGCGACGAGGCCGTCGGGCGACGCCGCGTCTTCTTCCGCCGTGCGCGAGGAGCGCGTGGCCGGGGCGATCGACTCCTGCGCGAGCTCGTGCCGGGCGCTCTCGTCGATGCGGCGCGCGGTGTCCGCCCTCTGCCGCATGACGGGCGAAGAGGACGCGCGCTGCTCGGACGCCAAGAAGACGCTCGGCGAGAGCGAGTCGCGCGTCGCGCGGTGCCACTGCGCGCCGTGAAGCGGCGTGCACGCCGGTTCGCCGCGAGGCTGTTTTTTCGGCGGATCCGCGCGTGCACGGGCCTTGCTGGGAACGTGCTCGCATGCGCTCCCTCCTCTGCGTAGCCCCGTTCGCTCTCCTCGCGGTCGCCTGCGGTGCCGGGGCAGGGACGACGCCACGCATCCGGGTCGCGCGCGATCTCGGCTGCACGGCGGAGATGACGAGCGTGCAAAGGTTGTCGGAGCACCGCTGGCAGGTGACCGGCTGCGGGCGAACGGCGAGGTACGTCTGTACGTATCCGGTCCGCGACTGCTGGCGCGAGGGCGAGATCCACGCGGCCGGAGCTGAGGCCGACGGACCGCAGCCCGCGGTGGTGACCGGCCGTTGATTCTCTGACGCCCGCCGTTCGATCGCTCACGCCCGTGCATTTTCGTGGGCCGGACGCGCGGCACGTCTCTTGCCCAGAGCGCGCGCCGCATGAAGCGACTCGCCTGGGCGCCCGGCCTCCTCGTGCTGTTCGCTGTCCACACCGCGCATGCCCGCGCGACGTTCGATCCCGCCGTCAACGGGCTCCGTCTCGGCAAGGATGCGGTCAAGACGTTCGACTTCGAGTCGGCCGACGCCCTCGTCGGCCTCGATCTCGTCACGTGGACCGACGGTCAGGGCGGCTGGCCGGCGTTCGAGCGCACGCGGATCGCGAAGGTCGACGACGTCGCCGACCGGCTGACGAAGGCGACCGACGCCATCGAGGGGTCGCACGCCATCCGCCTCGGCGACGGCAAGACGGGCCTCGCGATCATCGACCCCGCCCTCTTCGCGCAGGTGAAGGACGGGCGCTTCGAGGTCACGCTCTGGGGCCGCGCGGACGGGACGTCGCCGAGCCTGCAGGTCCTCTACGACCGCGACCCGGCGAGCATCGATCAGTACGGGGCGCAGTTCGCAGGCGTGCGCGCCGTCCGCACCGGCCGCGAGACGACGGACGGCTGGGCCGAGTTCTCGACGGGACCGATCGACGGCAACGTCTGGGGCGTCCCCGCCGTCGCGATCGTCGTCCTCCCCTCCTACTACGCAGGGACGAAGGACTCGTTCCTGCTCGACGCGCTCGAGATCGCGAAGGTCCCGGGCACGCCCGTCGCGCCGCTCGCCTGCAACCAGCAGAACGTCGATGCGGTCTGCGGCGTCGAGGGCGACTGCATGTTCGGCCACTGCGTCTCGTCGACCGTGACGTGGGGCGTCCTTCCGGCCGCCTCGCACCGCACCGAGATCGCCGAGCGCTGGGTGCAGTACGGCACGCGCTTCATCGGCGACCGCAACGCGGCCAAGCACGGCCAGACGATCCTGGCGCCCGAGGCGCGCGAGCTCGCGCGGACCGCGGCGTCGTCGCGCCAGTTCTTCGGCGGGCTGAACCGCCTCGTGAACCTGCTCCGCGACAACCACACGTCGTTCGGCTCGCCGTCGAACTTCTCGAGCTTCGCCCCGCAGGTGCAGTACGGCAGCTCGAGCACGCTCGGCGCGTGCTTCGGCGTCGTCGAGAAGGACATCATGGGCGGAGGGCTCGGCTACGCCGTCTTCCGCGCGTCGGACGCCCCGCTCACCGGCATCCCGCTGAAGCGCGGCGACGTCGTCGTGACGATCGACGGCCGCGACCCCAAGCAGTGGGTCGACGACATCTGGCCGCGCTACGCGACGACGCTCCCGAACGATCCCGCGTCGGACTGGGGCCCGAGCGCCAACGACCTGTCGCGGCTCATCACCACGCGCGCGACCAGCGTGACCGTCGCGCGCTGCGCGTCGAGCTCGGACTGCTCGCCGGCCTCCCGCCAGCTCGTCACCATCGACGTGTCGAAGGTCATCTTCGCCGCGCTCACGAACCCCGCGCCCCAGGACCAGGGCAACGCGCCCCGTTCCTTCTCCTGCACCCAGCGCTTCAGCGAGTCGGTCGAGGGCGCGGGCTCGGGCGGCTACGGCGAGGACGCGGTCGTCACCGCGCTCGGCACCGTCGGCGAGACGCGCGTGTCCTTCGACGGCTTCGTCGGCCAGGGCAAGTGGGAGTCGTCGATGACGGGCGTCTTCCAGGCCAAGCCGGAGCGCGTGCTCATGGACGCCCGCATGGGACACGGCGGCTACTACACCACCGTCGAGCACCTCTTCCACCTGCTGCGAGGGACCAGCGAGCCGATGGGCGTCGTGTCGATGGGACGCGGCACCTACGACATGACCGACCCGCCGTGGCTGCTCTCGAAGCTCGGCGCGTGCACCGATCAGAACAGCGACATGTGGGGCTGCTTCGCGGGGAACGCGAACGGCTTCTTCGCGAAGGAGGTCGCTCCGCCGGGAGCCACGACGAAGATCGCGTGGCTCAACACCTACGACGTCTCGGCGAACGACTTCATGCCGCGCCTCCTGCGCGGCCGGAGCAACTTCCAGATCTTCGCGCCCCACCCGACGAGCGGCGCGTTCGGCGCGATCTCGCAGCTCCCCGGCATCGCCTCCGGGTGGTCGGGCGGGAGCCTCCAGGTGCAAGATGCACGTTTTGCCCCGGACCTCACCTCCGCGGGCCTCGCGCGGTGGGAGAGCGGGCACGGCGTCCAGCCCGACGTCGTCGTGGTGCAGAAGCTCTCCGACGCGATCGACGGCGTAGACACCATCCTCCAGGCGGCCACGGCGTGGCTCGCGACCCCGTGAAGGAACAGGCCATGAAGCTCTCCCTCATCGCCGCCGCATCCATCGCCTCGCTCGCCATCGCGTGCGGGATCAACGACGAAGGGGGCGCCCCGCGCCTCCCGCAGTCGTCGGATCCGGTCCCGACCGCCGAGCCCGCCGCCGCGCCGCCGCCGCGCCAGCTCGTGGAAGGTCGCCAGCTCGCCACGACGCCGGTCAACCTGCTCACCGATCCCGGCTTCGGACTGACCGGGCAGCAGGTGGGCTTCGGATCGTTCCTCGCGTTCTATGACGGCACCTACGAGCAGTTCGAGATCGGAACGACGCTCGACAGCCGCTCGCCCGCGGGCTTCGGCGGGCAGGTCGGGATCATCAAGCCGGCGGGCGCGACGGACAAGAAGTCCGATCCCGTGCTCCTCCTGACGAGCTTCCTCGGAGGACAGGGCCCGTTCCACGCCCAGGTCTGGGTGTCGAAGAGCGACGTGAAGGGCAACCCCGTCGACCTCCCGACGGACGGCTCCGCGGTGAAGGTGTCGATCGCCGACGGCGATCCCGACACCGGCGAGACGTTCGATCTGAAGCCCGTCGACGGAGCCGCGCGGGCGGCGGGCGGGCGCACGTGGGTCCTGCTCCGCGCCGACATCACGAAGCCGCTCGCGCACGGAGGGTTCTTCATCGTGCGCACCGGCTCGAAGGGCGGGCAGGTCCACGTCGCCGCCCCCGAGGTCACCTCCGATCAGCTCGCGGTCGGCCAGGCGGTGATGGCGCGTGGAGCGCTGGCGGCGGTGAGCGGTCGTCCGAAGACGGCGAGCGAGCGCCTCGCGATCGCGAAGTACCGCGCGCTCCCGCCGCGGCTCGTGCCCGCCACCGCGCAACCGCGCCTCGGGCTCTGACATCCAACGTTTCGCACAGGGAGACCGGGAGGCGAAGAAGGAACGGGAACGGTGAAGAAAAGGGCTTTGCTCCAAGGCCCCGTGCGACCCCTCCCCTCCCTCCCCAGCACGCCGCTGGTTCCGGTCCTTCTTCGTCTCCCCGTCTTCCTGTGCGACGTGCCGATCAGGAGCTCGCGCCCTCGCGCGGCTCGGCCGGCTCGCCCTTGCCCCCGACCGCGTCGAGCACCGTCGCGACGAGCAGATCGCTCGACACGTTCGTCGTGGCGCGCAGGCGTCCGAGGAACCAGTCCACGGTGAGCAGCACCGGCAGGCTCGTGAGCGGGAGGCCGACGGACGAGAGCACGAGCGCGAGCGTGATGAACCCCGCCTCCGGGACCCCCGCGATGCCGGCCGCCGCGAGCGCGCTCGTCACGGCGAGCTGCACCTTCTGTCCGAGCGTCAGCCCGATGCCGTTGACCTGCGCGATGAAGAGCGCGGCGACGACCTCGTAGAGCATGATGCCGTCGTTGTTGAAGTTCGTGCCCACGCACGCGGCGAGGCGCGCGCTGTCGTGGCCGACCTTCAGCTCCTTCTCGAGCGTCTCGAGCGTGATCGGCAGCGTCGCCATGCTGCTGCCGGTCGCGAACGCGGTCGCGAGCGCGACCCGCGCGGCGCGGAAGAACCCGAGCGGCGATCGGCGCGCGACGAGGAGCACGAGCGATGCGTACCAGCCGAGCACGTGGATCGCGAGGCCGAGCGCGACGGTCAGGACGAGCCAGCCGAGCGCGGCGAACACGGTGAAGCCGCTCGTGCCGACGACCTTGGCGACGACGCCGAGCACCGCGAGCGGCACGATCTGGATGACGCCGTGGAGGAGGATCCCGAGCAGCTCGAAGGCCTCGCTCACGAGCGCGAAGATCGCGTCCCCTCTGCCGTGCGCCCGCATCTTCCTGAGCGTGATCCCCGTGATGACCGCGAGGAGCACGATCGTGAGCACGTTGTTCCGCAGGAACGGCTCGGGGATGCTGTCCGGGACGAGGTCCTTGAGCGCACCGAGCGCGTCCATCTTGATCGGCGGCGCCTTCGGGGGCTCGTGGGAGCCCGGCGCGGCGTCGAGCGCGCCCTTGAGCGCGGAGACGTCGGTCCGCGTCCCCGGCGAGATCACGGACGAGAGCGAGATCGCGACGGCGCCCGCGACGGCGGCGTTCACCGCGCAGACGAGGAGGAGGAGCGCGCCCTTCTTCGCCGGGATCTGCGCGCGGCAGAAGGAGTCGACGACGGCGACGAAGACGAGCGGCGTGGCGAGCGCCTTGAGCAGCTTGATGACGAGGACGCCGACCTCGCCGAGGAGCGACGCCTTCGGCCCGAGCACGAGCCCGAGGACGATGCCGATGGCGATGGCCCCGACGAGACGCGCGACGAGCGGTAGCCCGAAGAGCCATCTCCATGCCGCGCGCATGCGCTGCTGGATATCATGGAACGACGACGCCCGGCGGAGCGCGAGGCTCGCCGGGCTCTCGTCGTGTCCCTACGACCGGATCAGGACGACGACGTCGTCTGCGCGGTCGGCTGCGCCGTGGTCGACTCGGCGCGGGCGCGAGCCCAGCGCTGGATCGTGCGGCGATCGATGCCGAGGGCGGCGGCCGTGTGGACCTTGTTGCCGCCGAAGCGACGGAGCGCGTAGTCCACGTACACGCGCTGGAAGCGGTGCATCGGGACGAGGCACTCGGCAGCTTCGATCAGCGCCTCGAGCGCGTCCGGCGTCGCCTCCTTCGGAAGCGGCGTCGAGCGACGCTGCACGACGCCGCTCGTCGGCGAGGTCAGCGAGGTCGGCCCCGCGGTACGCGAGACCTTGCGCTTGAGATCCACGAGCGCGAGCAGCTGCTGGAGCTGCGCCGACGCCAGCTCGATCGAGCCGCCGACGACCGTGCTCGCGCCCTGCTTGGCCGCCTTGACCGCCGTGTCGGTGCTCTCGGCGACGACGAGGGCCGAGCGGCCCTGCGCCTTCGAGAGGATTTCGAGCACGTCATCGTCCGAGAAGCCGGCCGACGAGATGACGATGATGTCCGTGCCGTCGAGCGCCTCCTGCGCGGCCGCACGGGTCGTCGCCCGGCGGACGGCGCACCCCTGCTCGCGCAGCGTGCTCTCGAGACCAACCCCACCCCCGCTCTCGACGAGAAGCGCACTGAAACGAGCCTGAGGAATCGCGCTTGCCACGTTCACGTCCATATCGCTCCCTTCCCCTCGGCCGCCGAATCCATTCGACCGCGCCGAGCGTGCCCGGCCTTGAGCACCGCTCGTGCCAGTGGCCGCACGCCGCAAACTCCGCGATTTCAGGGAGCGCGTCAGTTTTGGTTGTGTGACCGAATGCACCTACGCCGCAGCCGGGTGGGGCAAAAAGGCACGATGCCGCAGCCGAGCGCGGCCATGGAGCGCGCCGCAAAGCCCGCGTCTGCCGCCGCGTGAGGTAGGGTAATCCCATGAAAGTCGCGACGAAATTCGCGCTGGCGTTCCTCGCATGCGGCGTTCTGAGCGTCCTCGTGTATTCCGCGGTGGCCGCGAGCCGCGAGGTCGATCGGCTCGAATCGACCGTCGCCGAGGACCTCGCGTCCATGGGACGCACGCTGAGCACATCCGTGCTCGCGGTCTGGGAGCGCGACGGTGACGCGCGCGCCTTCGAGCTCGTGGCCAAGCAGGACGCGGCCGCGGAGCACGAGACGATCGACGTGAGGCTCACGTGGCTCGACGTGGAGGGGAGCAACTCGCGTGCGCCGCGCGGGGGGCTCAGCGTCGTCCCTTCGCTCCTCCGCGGGGAGCAGCGGACGTGGGTCGGCGTCCGTCCCAACGGGGCCCGCGAGATCTACGCGTACATCCCGCTCGTGCGCCCCGGGCACAGGCCCGCAGCGCTCGAGATCTCGCGCCCCCTCGTCCGTGAATCCGATCTCTTCTGGCAGGAGGTCCGCGCGCAGCTCCTCACGTCGACGGTCGTGGCCGCATTCGCCACCTTCCTGGCGGTGACCCTCACCGGATGGATCGTCTCCGCGCCGCTCGCCCGTGTGACTGCGCAGGCGAGGCGCATCGGCGCGGGTGATCTCTCGCAGCGTCTCCCGGTGCGCGGCTCCGACGAGGTGGCCACGCTGATCACGGAGCTGAATGCGATGTGCGATCAGCTGATCGACGCACGCAAGCGGGCCGCGGACGAGGCTTCGAGGCGCGTCACCGCGATCGAACAGCTCCGACATGCGGATCGCCTGCGGACGGTCGGCACGCTCGCGTCCGGCATCGCGCACGAGCTCGGGACGCCGCTCAACGTCATCGCGATGCGGGCCAAGATGATCGCGACCGGCGAGATCCCCGAGAGCGAGGCCCCTGCGAGCGCGAAGATCATCGTCGCGCAGGCCGACCGCGTGACGAAGATCGTCCGCCAGCTGCTCGACTTCGCGCGCCGGCGCGCGCCGAACCGCGCCGAGGCCGATCTCGGCGAGCTCGCCGAGCGCACGGCACAGCTCCTCGAGGGCCTGGCCAAGAAGGCGCGAGTCGAGCTCGTGGTGAAGCGCGACGCGCCGGTGCGCGCGAAGGTCGACGCCGCTCAGATCGAGCAGGCGCTCACGAACCTCGTCATCAACGCGGTGCATGCCATGCCCGACGGGGGCACGATCACCGTCACGACGCGCGAGGAGACGGCCAGGGAGCGGCGCTGCGCAGTGGTCGAGGTCACCGACACCGGCACCGGCATCTCGAAGGAGAACCTCGAACGCATCTTCGAGCCGTTCTTCACGACGAAGGCCGTAGGTGACGGGACCGGGCTCGGCCTCAGCGTCACGCACGGCATCATCGCCGACCACGAGGGCTGGATGGACATCGAGAGCGAGCTCGGCAAGGGCTCGACGTTCAAGGTCTACCTGCCGGTCTAGAAGGGGCGCTACGCTACGTGGTCATGTCCGCGGCCCCCTCCATCCTCATCGTCGACGACGAGCCCGAGATGGCGACCGTCATCGAGCAGGCGCTCACGCGTCGCAGCTATCGCGCGGTCCAGGTGAACAGCGCAGACGCGGCGTGGGACCTCCTCGAGCGCGAGGACTTCGACGTGGTCGTGACAGACATCAACATGAAGGGGATGTCGGGCGTCGAGCTCACCGACCGCATCGCGAAGAACCGCAAGGACCTCCCCGTCATCGTCATCACCGCGTTCGGCTCGCTCGAGACCGCGATCGCCACGCTGCGCGCCGGTGCGTTCGACTTCATCACGAAGCCGTTCGACATCGAGCAGCTCGTCGTCGCCGTCGAGCGTGCGGTGCAGAACCGGCAGCTTCGCGAAGAGGTGAAGCGCCTGCGCGCCGATCTGCAGGTCGCAACGGCGAAGCCGAGCCCGGACTTCGTCGGCGACAGCCCGGTGATGAAGAAGGTGCACGAGGTGATCGCGCGCGTCGCCGAGACCGATGCGACGGTCCTCGTCACCGGCGAGAGCGGATCCGGCAAGGAGCTCGTCGCTCGCGACGTCCATCGTCGCGGCAAGCGCAAGAGCGGCCCGTTCGTCGCGATCAACTGCGCCGCCCTGCCGGAGACGCTGCTCGAGAGCGAGCTCTTCGGCCACGTGAAGGGCGCCTTCACGGACGCGAAGACGGCGAAGAAAGGCCTGTTCGTCGAGGCGAGCGGAGGCACGCTCTTCCTCGACGAGATCGGGGAGATGCCCCTCGGGATGCAGGCGAAGCTCCTGCGCGCGCTCGAGGAGAAGTCCGTGCGCCCCGTCGGCGGCACGGCCGAGACGCCGTTCGACGCGCGCCTGGTCGCGGCGACGAACCGCGATCTCGAGTCCCTCGTCGAGAGCGGGCGCTTTCGCGAGGACCTCTACTACCGCATCAACGTCGTGCACATCGATCTCCCGCCGCTCCGCGCGCGCGGCAACGACGTGCTGCTCCTCGCGCAGCAGTTCATCAATCGATACGCCGGACCGATGGAGAAGAAGGTGACTGGCTTCTCCTCCGCCGTCGCCGAGCGGCTCATGAGCTACTCATGGCCGGGCAACGTGCGCGAGCTGCAGAACTGCATCGAGCGAGCGCTCGCCCTCGCGCGCTTCGAGGAGCTCACCGTCGAGGACCTCCCGCCGAAGGTGCGCGACTACAAGCCCTCGTTCGTCGTCGTCGCCGCGGAGGATCCGACCGACCTCGTCACGATGGAAGAAGTAGAACGCCGCTACATCCAGCGCGTGATGGAGGCGGTCGGTCAGAACAAGACGCAGGCGGCGAAGATCCTCGGCTTCGATCGCACGACGCTCTACCGCAAGCTCGAGCGCTACAAGCTCGGTGGTCCGGATCCGAGCGGCGGACGCACGAGCAACCCGGGCGCTCCGCCGTCGAAAGATTGAGTGATGAAAAGCCGCGTCTCGCGGCTTTCATCTTTCGAGAAATGAAACTCTCGATCTAGCGAGACGGGAGCGCGCTCACGCGGCGCGCACGTGGCAGGATCGCGCCCTCCGGCGCCGATGCGGGGAGACGCGCCCAGCATGTCGGATGGCGCCTTCACGCCCGCGATCTGCTCCGAGATATGCGAGCACTTTCGCGCTCTTAACGTTGAGACGCATTTGCGACACACATTTACGCAAGTCTCCGCGCCCCGCACGACGGGCCCTTCCAGTCTGACACTCATTTTACAAACGTGATTCGAAATCCGAATGAGACGGATCGCGATTCACGTATCAAGGTTACGTGGCGCTCTTCTCTGCCCGAGGTTGGAATCGCGAGGGAGCGTCGGCTCTCCTCCGGGGGACCCTCTCGGCGAGCGTCGGCCTCGCGCTCCTGACCGGAGCGCTCGCCGGCGCCGACGCGAACGCGTACGTGGTCAAGCGCACGTCGCACGGGGACCTCGTTCACTGGGAGACGGATCGCGTCGAGTACACGCTCGACGGCTCGCTCGCCAACGTCGAGGGCAGCGTCGACGCGACCCAGCGAGCGATGGGCTCGTGGAGCGGCACCGTCGGCGCACCCGATCTCGCGGTGAAGGCGCCCGCCGCGGATGCGCCGACGAAGCCCGGCTTCGATCAGAAGAACGGCGTCTTCTTCATGAAGAACGGCTACGCGCCGGCCGGGCGCGCGCTCGCCATCACCGTCCTCACCTACGACAACGCGACGGGGAGGATCCTCGACGCCGACGTCATCTTCAACGGCTCGTACCGCTTCGCGGTCCTCGGCGAGTCGCCGGCGGGCGATACCCTCACCGAGGCGAGCGGCCCGCGCCCCACGGCGACCGACGGCATCGGACACGACGACCACGTCGGCGAGCGCGTCGACACCGTCTACGACCTCCACCACGTGATCGCGCACGAGCTCGGCCACTCGCTCGGCATGAACGACGAGATGGATCGCAAGGATGCGCTCATGTACCGCTACTCGGCGCCGAACGACGCGTCGATGCGCGAGCCCGCCTCGGACGACATCGCCGGCCTCGCCGAGCTCTACTCGACGAAGCTCGAGGGGCGTGGCAACGGCTGCGGCGGCGCCACGGTCGCCCCGAAGAAGCCGACGATGGCGGCGAGCCACGTCGCGATGTTCGGCGCGCTCACCCTCCTCGCCTTCCTCCTCCTGCGTGCGAAGAGCGATCGCCGCGCGCGCCTCGCGTTCGTCTTCGCCGCCGCCGCTGCGACCGTCGCGCTGCTCCCGAGCACGTCGAAGGACGGCCGCGGCGTCGCCCGCGCGAGCGAGCTCGCGCCCGGCCACGCGCGCGCGAAGGTCCTCTCGACCGCGACCTCGATCGAGGACGGCCTCATCAAGACGACGTTCGAGCTCGCGACCGTCGCCTGCCGCGCGTCGATCTGCCCGAAGCTCGGCCACGGCGCGACCTGGGGCGGCACGATCGGCAACATCACGCAGGAAGTCGGCGGCTTCTACGCGCCGGCGAACGGCAGCGAGGTCGACGTCTCGTTCGACAAGCTCCCGAACGCGCTCGCGCCGCTCTCGTCGCCCCTCGCCGGCCGCAACGAGAACACCGACGCGACCGTGCGTGTGATCACCCGCGCAAACTGATCGTCACGAGGCGCGCAGCCAACTCGGCGACCGCTGGCGCACCGCGATCGCAGGCTCCGGATAGAGCCGGTCGGCGACGAGCCTCGCGTGGAAGAGCATGTTGTCGAGCCGCGTGTAGCAGGCGTGCTGGAGCAGGAGCGGCGCGCCGTAGTCGACGACCACGCGCTCGCCCGGCTCGCCGGCCTCCGCGAGCGCCCACGGCGATCGCTGGAGCGACGCGTTGATGCGCCGCTCTTCCCCCGACAGCGCGGGGAAGTCCGACGGCTGCTGGCCGAGGCGCTGGATCCAGTCGCGCTCGCTGGCGACGTGCAGGACGCGCACGCGATCCAGCTTCGCCCATGCGTAACGAGCAGGCGCGCCGAACGTGACGAAGTCGACGTCGACCCGCGCGAGGAGGTCGAGATCGACGTCCAGCGCGGCGACGTCGATACCACGGGCGCGCGCGACATCGAGGACGGCCTCGGTGGCGATCGAGCGAGCGAGGAGCTGGCTGACGAGCGCGAACACCTGCCCCGCGTGACTGTGCCCGCACACGAGCAGACGCGGCGCGCGCGCGCCGCCCGACCACGCGAGCTCGGCGTGCGTCGCGAGCACGCGCACGAGCCCGAGCGCACCCTCGAGTCGACCGACATGATGGTTCTCCGACGACCACGCGTACGCGGTGCAGGGTATCGCCCTGCCGATCGCGTCCTCGAACGTACGCGCGTATCCCTCGCCGAAGTTGCCGAGATCGCCGAGCAGGCGCTCGACGTAGCGCCGCGTCCTCGTCCGCAGCGCGCGCCCGACCCGACGCCCGACCACGGGCAGCGCGCGTTCCACGACCCCGTAGGCCGACAGCGGATCGGTGCCGGTGAACGTACCGTGCGCGAAGACGACGGCGGAGACGCCCGCCTCCGCGAGGCGATGCCCGATGCGCTCCATCTCCACCCGCCACGAGGGCGTGCCACGGGCGAACCCGGCGTCCAGGCGCAGCGAGACGTCCGGCCGTGGAGCCGGCGCCAGCGAAAGGGAGGCCGGCGCCCGCGGGCGGCGCGCGAACGCCCATCCGGCGACGAACGATGCGGCCACGAGCACGAGGACGAGGGCGGTCGCGACCATGGCCGAGCTCGAAAGCTAGCACCGATGACGCGGCGCGCTATGCGCCACGAAGTGCTGGATTTATTACGGTTTTTGCGCCGGCGTCTCGGACGCTCGCCGCGTCGGACGCCATGAGCCGCGGACCGGGGCGATGCGCATCAGGACCATCGCGCTGTTCGACACGAGCGTGAGCTTCTCCCCCGCGTCGTGCGTTCGATCGCAATCGCCGAGCGACTCCTCCGTCGTGTCGACACAGACCCGCCAGCGAAGCCCCCATTCCGACGCGGGCAGGACGAACGTGACGTCCTCGCGCCCGCCGTTCAGGAGGACGAGGAACGAGTCGTCGACGACGGGCGCACCGCTGTCGTCGCGCCAGTCGAGCGCGTCACCGGCGAGGAGCAGGCCGACCGCGCAGTGACGCGGGTCCTGCCAGTCCCTGTCTTGCATCTCCCGCCCGGCCGGATGGAACCAGGCGATGTCGGGCAGCTCGCTGCCTTCCACGCGCTTGCCCTTGAGGAAGCGCGGGCGGCGGAACACCGGATGCTCGCGTCGGAACGCCACGAGGTCGCGCGTGAAGTCGAGCAGGCGCGAGCGCCCGCGATCGAGATCCCAGTCGAGCCACGAGATGGTGTTGTCCTGGACGAAGGCGTTGTTGTTGCCGCCCTGCGTCTTGCCCATCTCGTCGCCGCTCGTGATCATCGGGACGCCCTGCGACACCATGAGGGTGACGAGGAAGTTTCGCTGCTGCCGTGCGCGGAGCGCGAGGACCTTCTCGTCGTCGGTCGGCCCTTCGACGCCGCAGTTCCAGGACTTGTTGTCGTCCCACCCGTCGCGGTTCTTCTCGCCGTTCGCCAGGTTGCGCTTCTTCTCGTAGCTGACGAGGTCGCGAAGCGTGAAGCCGTCGTGCGCCGTGATGAAGTTGATGCTCGCGTGGGGGTGGCGGCCGTCGTCCTCGTACAGATCGCTCGAGCCCGTCAGGCGATAGCCCATCTCGCCCAGCGTCCATCGCGCGCCGGTCCAGAACTGGCGCACGGCATCGCGGTAGCGGCCGTTCCACTCCGTCCACAGCACGGGGAAGTTGCCGACCTGGTAGCCGCCCTGCCCGAGGTCCCAGGGCTCGGCGATCAGCTTCACGTTCGAGAGCACCGGGTCCTGATGGATGATGTCGAAGAACGCGCTCAGCTTGTCGACGTGGCCCGCCTCGCGCGCGAGCGTGGACGCGAGGTCGAACCGGAAGCCGTCGACGTGCATCTCGGTCACCCAGTACCGGAGGCTGTCCATCACGAGCTTGATCGTCTGCGGATGCAGCATGTTCAGGCTGTTGCCGCACCCGGTGTAGTCCTCGTACTGGGCCTTCGCATCGTGTCGCACGCGGTAGTACGTGATGTTGTCGAGCCCGCGCAGCGACACGGTCGGACCGAGCTGATCGCCCTCGCCGGTGTGGTTGTAGACGACGTCGAGGACCACCTCGATTCCCGCGCGGTGCAGCGCCTTGACCATCCGCTTGAACTCGACCACCTGCTCGCCGCGCGTGGCGGCGAAGCGCTGGTCGGGCGCGAAGAACCCGAGCGTCGCGTACCCCCAGTAGTTGTGGAAGCCGCGCGACGCCACCGACCACTCGTCCATCGCCTCGTGGATCGGGAGCAGCTCCACGGTGGTGACGCCGAGGCGCTTGAGGTGCTCGATGATCGCCGGATGACCGAGCCCGAGATACGTCCCGCGGAGCGCCTCCGGCACGTCCGGATGACGCATGCTCGTCCCCTTGACGTGGGCCTCGTAGAGGACGGTGTCGGCCCAGGGCACCTGGACCAGGCGATCGCCTTCCCAGTCGAACCGCTCGTCGACGACCACGCTCTTGGGGATGCCCTTCGCGCTGTCGCGGAGGTCGGCGGTGCGCTCGTCCGCTTCGTCCTTCGTGTCACCGAACCCCGCGAACGGCGATCCGGTGAAGGAGAAGACCGGCTGCCGGTAGTCGACCTTGCCTTCGATCGCGCGCGCGTACGGATCGACGAGGAGCTTGTTCGGGTTGAACCGATGCCCTGCGTCCGGATCGTAGACGCCGTGCGCGCGGAAGCCGTAGCGCTGTCCCGGACGCAGGCCGGGGACATACCCGTGCCAGATGTGGAGCGACCGCTCGCGGAGCGGGATGCGCGTCTCGCTGCCGTGCTCGTCGAACAGGCAGAGGTCCATGCCCGTCGCGTGCTCGGAGAAGACGGCGAAGTTGACGCCCTCCCCGTCGAAGGTGGCGCCGAGCGGCGCGTGCCGCCCCGGTCTGAGCGTGACCGTCATGGAGTGGGATCGAGGCTACCCTAGGCGCCCCCGATCCTCTCCGCGAATGTGAGCTCAGCGCAGCTCGCCCGGCTCACCCGGCAGAGAAGGAGCGAGCACGCGCGGCGCGCCCGGGAAGCGCGAGTAGAGCTCGACGGCGACGAACGCCTGACCGATCCCCGTACCGCGCGCGAGGAGCCGGCCTTCGCCGAGCGCGGACCGATCGCCGTCGCTCAGCGCGCCTCCGACGGCTCCGAGATCGAGCGTCGCGTAGTGCGCCGCGCGGCCCGCACCGACCGGCTCGGCGCGCAGCCAGGCGTTCTCGCAGCCCTCGTGCACGTCGCGCAGCACGAACATCGCATCCGTCGCGGTCCGCTGGTCGGCGAGCGTGGGGGCGGCGGCGTCGCGCACCCAGATCTCGGTGGCCACGAGACGCCCCGCGCGCGGATTGTCGCCCGCGTCCGAGACGAGCTTCGCGACGACCAAGGCTGCGCCCTCGCCGATGCGCGCGCGCGCGAGCGCCTCGTCGTCGGCCGTCAGGTCGGCACGCGAGAGATCGAGCTCGGTCACCTCGCAGGTGTCGCGCGAGACGCGATCGGCGCACGCCGTCTTGTCGGTGCCGACGCGCGCGACGTGGAGCGCACGGTCGTCGGATCGAACGACGACGAACCAGCCGGCCTGCGTGGTCGCGAGCTCGGAGCGGTTCGAGCGCGGGATGCCGACGTCGTCCTGAGCGCCGGAGCAGCCGACGACGAGAGCAAGGAACGGGAGGAGAGAAGGGAGGGAGAGCTTCATGACGGAACCTCTGCCGCTCCTCGTAAGCACATCTAACGCGATGCGCAACCTACATTGACGCCGTGCGAGAAGATTGCGCGAAATGGCGATCGTCTAGGGCCGGTCCCCGTCGACGTCACGCGTCAAATTCGGCCGGTTCCCGCCACGAGCTCGCGGATCGCCGCGAACCGCCCGCAGAGGGCGGGGTCCTCGCGCATCTCCTCGATCGGCCGCGGGAGGCGCCACGTCCAGTTGTCACCGTTGACCGTGCCCGGCGTGTTGATGCGTGTCTTGTCGCCGAGGATCTCCTGGGCGAGCACCAGGGTGAGCTCCGACCGCGCGGAGAAGAGCAGCTTCAGGAGCGCGAGCTCGCGCTGCGGCTCCGGCAGATCGAGCGGGATGCCGTCGAGGCGCGCGAGCCGCTCGCGCTCCCAGTCCTCGAGGTCGTACCACCACTGCGTGATCGGAGCCGTGTCGTGGGTGCTCCACGTCGCGACCGAGACCTCGGGGAACGTCCGCGGATCGTAGGGCTGGTGCTCCTCGTCGCGCTCCCACGGGAGCACTTTGTATCCCGGGAGCCCGAGCTCCTTCATCGTCTCGCGGACGAAGGGCGGGATCATGCCGAGGTCCTCGGCGATGACCGCGTCCTTGCCGGCTGCATCCATCATCGCGCGCAGGACCTTCTCCCCGCGGGCACGCTGCGCCGGCTCCTCGTCGGGCAGGAAGCGCCCCTTCTCGCCTTCCTTCTTCACCCACTGGCGGAAGAAGCCGACGAGGTGATCGATGCGGAAGCGATCGAAGAGCTCTGCGGCGTGCGCGGCCCGGGCGCGCAGCCACGCGAGGCCGCTCGCGTCCATCGTCTTCCAGTCGTAGGCCGGCAGGCCCCAGCTCTGCCCCTCGGGCGCGAAGCCGTCCGGCGGCGCGCCGAGCGACACGTCGGTGAGGAACTGATCGCGATGCGCCCAGACGTCCGCGCTCTCGCCGCCCACGATGAAGGGCATGTCCCCCATCAGCTGGACGCCGATCTTCTTCAGCTCCTCGCGCGCCGCATGCCACTGCTCGTGGGCGAGGAACTGGAGGTACATCTGCTCGAGCACGCGGGTGCCGAGCCGGCCGTCGTCGCGCGGCGCCTCGGCCAGGGCGACGAGCTCGGGCGCGCGATCACGCTCGGCCGCCGGCCACGTCGACCAGCCGTGCCCTTCGTGCGCCATGCGCAAGGCCATGTAGAGCGAGTGATCGCGGAGCCATCCGTTCTCGCGCTCGATGAACTCGGCGAGCGCCTTCGCGCGCGGGCCGGCCTTCGCCATCTCGCGGTCGCGGAAGCGCATGAACGCAGCGCCGAGCACCCGGCGCTTCAGGCTCCGCACGGCGCGATAGTCGACGCGGGGCAAGGTGACG
>WBZO01000611.1_pt1 | contig 70644 bp, 50 predicted proteins | sample 5204261 | NCBI WGS metagenome assembly WBZO01 (sample SAMN12412400, study PRJNA552823) | activated sludge metagenome | isolation source: activated sludge from anammox sidestream of wastewater treatment plant... | place: USA: North Carolina | collected 2017-09
AACTCGCTGCCACCGAACACATGGTTAAACTTGAACAATCACCCGAACGGGTCAAAAGCTTCTTTCAAGATCCGAGGGTCAAATATGCCGCTTGAAACTTCAAACTTCATCTGGCCGGATCAATAATAAATTCATAAGCCGGTGAAAAAAATCATTCTCAGTTGTTTCACCCCAACTTCTGCATCAATTCCTTAATCCTGATCACTCGCTTATTCACATCCTCAATCTTAACCAAGATTTTCAGCCGATCCTGGCCGGAGAGGGAGTATTCGCGGCTGCTTTGGATCAGTTGGATGATTTTGAGCGGGTCGATCGGCGGGTTGGGGATGAATTGCACTTGGATGCTGTCGGCGCTGGCGTCGATGCGGGTGATGCCGAGCGGTTTGGCGATGATGCGCAGGCGGTGGCAGTCGAGCAGGGCGCGCGCCGGATTGGGCAGCAGGCCGAAGCGGTCGATCAGTTCGCGCTGCATGTCGTCGAGCTGGTCGTTGTCGGTGCAATTGGCCATGCGCTTGTACAGCACCAGGCGTTCGTGGATGTCGTGGCAGTAATCATCCGGCAATAACGCAGGTACGTGCAGGTTGATTTCGGTGGCGACGCCGAGCGGGTGCTGCATGTCAGGTTCCTTGCCTTGCTTGAGCGATTGGATCGCGGTGTCGAGCATGGTGCTATACAGGCTAAAACCGATTTCCTGCATTTCGCCACTTTGTGATTCGGAGAGCACCGCCCCGGCGCCGCGGATTTCCAGGTCGTGCATCGCCAAGTAAAAGCCGGAGCCGAGTTCTTCCATCGCTTGAATCGCTTCCAGGCGTTTCTTGGCTTGTGCACCGAGTGCTTCTTCCGGCGGTGTCAACAGGTAGGCGTAAGCTTGGTGGTGCGAGCGCCCGACGCGGCCGCGCAATTGGTGCAGTTGCGCCAGGCCGAATTTGTGCGCTTCGTTGATGATGATGGTGTTGGCGCTGGGAATGTCGATACCGGTTTCGATGATCGTGGTGCACAGCAGGATGTTGAAACGCTGCTGGTAAAAGTCGCGCATCACGTGTTCCAGTTCGCGTTCCGGCATTTGGCCGTGGGCGACGTTGATGCGCGCCTCCGGCAGCAATCCGCTGAGTTTCTCGTACATTAATTGGATGCTGCTGACTTCGTTGTGCAGGAAGTAAATCTGCCCGCCGCGTTTCAGCTCGCGCAGGCAAGCCTCACGGATGATGCCCATCGAGAAACTGGTGACGAAAGTGCGGATCGCCAGGCGGCGCTGCGGCGCGGTGGCGATGATGGAGAAGTCGCGCAGTCCTTCCAGTGACATCGCCAAGGTGCGCGGAATCGGCGTGGCGGTGAGCGTCAGCACGTCGACTTCGGCGCGCAGTTTTTTCAGTTGCTCTTTCTGCCGCACGCCGAAACGATGTTCCTCGTCGATAATCACCAACCCGAGGTTCTTGAAATGCACGTCTTTCTGGATCAATTTGTGCGTGCCGATGATGATGTCGATTTCACCTTTGGCCAGCCCGGCAATCGCTTGCGTTTGCTCCTTGGCGGAACGGAAACGCGACAGTTCGGCGATTCTGACCGGCCATTGATCGGCGATCAGACCGAAGCGATCGGAGAAATTCTGGAAGTGCTGCTCGGCAAGCAGCGTGGTCGGCACCAGCACCGCGACTTGCTTGCCGTCCGCGACGGCGATGAACGCGGCGCGCAGCGCCACTTCGGTTTTGCCGAAGCCGACATCGCCGCAGATCAACCGGTCCATCGGTTTGCCGGAGGTCAAATCCGCGATCACCGCTTTGATTGCGGCGGCTTGATCCGGCGTTTCCTCGAAACCGAAACCTTCGGCAAACGCATCGTAATCGTGCTGCTGCAGCGAGAACTTATGGCCTTCACGCGCGGCGCGCTGGGCATATAGATTCAACAATTCCGCGGCGGTGTCGCGTACTTGCTGCATCGCCTTACGCTTGGCTTTGTCCCACTGGCTGCTGCCCAGCTTGTGCAACGGCGCGGATTCCGGCGCGCCGCCGCTGTAGCGTCCGATCAAATACAGTTGCGACACCGGCACGTACAATTTGTCGCCGCCGTCGTATTCCAGCGCCAGAAATTCACTCATCTCGCCGGCTTCGCCTTCGCCGACGTCCATGCTGACCAGGCCGAGATAGCGGCCGATGCCGTGCTGTTCGTGCACCACCGGGTCGCCGGGTTTGATTTCCGACAGATCGCGCAGGATGTTGTCGGTCGACGTCGATGTTTTGCGCGATTCGCGCTCGCGGCGGCCGTGCAGGTGTGTGGCGTACAATTCGCTTTCGGTGATGAAGGCGATTTTCGCGGAACCGTCGATAAAGCCGGTATGCAGCGGCGCGACGCCGAGCATGAACGGTTCCTTACTGTCCAGGAACGCGGCGAAATCCTGGCAAACTACCGGATGCAGGTCGTATTGCTGCAAATATTCGGCGACCAGCTCGCGCCGTCCCAGGCTCTCCGCCAATAGCAACACGCGCCCGCCGCTGATTTTGAATTGCGCGGCAAATGCCGCCAGTTTTTCCAGCGGATTGTCGGCGTGCCGGTTGACTTGCACCAATGGCATCGGCTGGCTGGTTTGTTCGCCGGCGACTTTGACATCCTGCGGCTTGACCAGCAGTTCGACGCGCGCGTACGGCTTGATCGAGCCGAAGAAATGATCGCCGGTCAGAAACAGCGCGGTTGGCGGCAATAACGGCCGGTCGCTGTCGCCACGCAACAATTGGTAGCGCGATTGCGTGTCGCGCCAGAATTCGTCGATCACCGGACGGACATCGTGGTGTAAACAAAGCAATGTATCATCCGGCAGATAATCGAACAGCGTCGCGGTTTGATCGAAAAACAGCGGCAGATAATATTCGATACCCGCGGGCGTGCCGCCTTTGCTGATGTCTTTGTAGATCTGCTTTTTCGACGGATCGCCTTCGAATTGTTCGCGGAATTTGCCGCGAAAAAATGTGCGTCCGGCTTCGTCGAGCGGGAATTCGCGCGCCGGCAGCAGCCGGATTTCCTTGACCGGATAGATACTGCGCTGCGTATCGACATCGAAGGTGCGGATGGTGTCGATGTCGTTATCCAGCAGATCGATGCGGTACGGCAGCGGACTGCCCATCGGGAACAAATCGATCAAGCCGCCGCGCACGCTGTATTCGCCGGGCGAAAACACTTGCGTGACATGTGAATAACCCGCCAGGGTCAATTGGCTGCGCAACCCGGCCACATCGAGCGTTTCGCCCTGCTTGAGGAAAAACGTATGCGCGGCAAGATATTCGCGCGGCAACATGCGATACAGCGCAGTGGTGAGCGGCGCGATCAACACATCGCAAGCGCCGGTCATTACTTGGTACAACGTGGCCAGCCGTTCGGATACCAGATCATGATGCGGCGAAAAGGTGTCGTACGGCAGCGTTTCCCAGTCCGGCAGCAAATGCGTCCGTAAGCCGGGCGCGAAAAAAGGAATTTCTTCCAGCAGCCGCTGCGCATCGAGCGCGTTGGCGGTGATGATCGTCACGGGTTTAGCTGGTTGCGCGAGTTGCGCCAGAAATAAAGCATCGCTGGAACCGTCAAAATCGGCATAGCGGAGGACAGCTCCCGGCGCAGGTGGAATCGGTTTTTGTTGCATTTAATAAAATTGTCGTTTTGTTGTGCTAAAAGTCATAGCCGGGTAGACGGGGTAATCACCAGAATCCGCCTATTATATGCGAGTTCTAAGCCGTCTTATTGCTTGTAAGCGCTGATATGACGGCTATGGATTTGCTAGGGAAATGGTGATTAATCCGGCGAACGAGAGGAAGCGCGAGGCGCACGGAATACAGCAACCGAGACATATCAATAAGATAGGCAAGGGAGCGAGTACCGCACAGCGAAGTGATTCGCTCGTGTAGTCAATTAATCAGCGTTTCCCTAGGAACAATGTGTAAATTTCCGTGTTATTTATGGTTTTAAACTGCTCAAAATAGCGCTATTCTTATCGTATGTAGCTTAAATCCTTGTATTTGACTTAGAATATGTAACCGCAGTGCTGGCTAAATAGACGTGAGCGCTTTTATGGATATGAATCTATCGCAATTGGAACAAAAGATGATGCTCTCTTCATACAAGATGATTGCGGTTGTTTGTATGACGATGGCTGCTTTTGCACAAAATTTTGCGGCTGCTGCGGTATTAACCGAGCAGAATCAGCAAAAAATTGAATGGGCGGTGTGGAGATACGCCGTTGATACGCCCTTGCTGGTGCAAACCATCGACTGGTTCCGCGATTTGACGAGGAATACCCGCGAATCGGCTGCGATCGCCGAGCTTTCACGCTTGAAATTCATGCGTGCGCAACTGGAACTCGATAAAGATCACCGGGTGCAATTGTTTGAGCGCTGCATCATAACGGCAAACCGGGCATTAACGATCAATCCCAATGATGTCCGCGGTCTTTTCTGGAAAGCCGCCGCCATGGGGAAAATGGCCGAAGACAGCGGTATGCTGAACGCGCTGAGAATGCTGCGCCCGATGGAAGAATTGCTGCTGAAGGTGGTCGAGCTGGATGAAAAATACGAAAATGCCGGCGCGCACCGGGCGCTGGGCCGTATGTACCACAAACTGCCGGGCTTCCCAATCAGTTTTGGCAGTAACCAGAAAGCATTGGCACACCTCAAACGCGCTCACGAGCTTTTCCCCGAAGACGTCATTACCCGTGCGTTTTACGCCGAATTGCTGTACGACACCGGCAGAAAAGATGAAGCACGCAAGCATGCGGATTTCGTGCTAGCGACGCCGATTGCTGAAGAAGATGCGCTGGAATTCGCGGAATATGTCGATATCGCGCTCGGAGTCGTCAAGAAGACCGGCGGATCCAATATCCGCTTGGGGAATTACTAGGGAAACGCTGATCAATTCGCCGAGCAAGATGATAGGCAAGGCGGATGGAGCGCAATGAACGAGACATATCGAAATGATAGCGAGCTTCTGAGCACCACCCAACGCAGCCAATCGCTTGCGCAGGCAATTAATCAGTATTTCCCCTAGAGCTTTACCGGAATAGCCATCAACCGCCGGATCTGAATACACCCCGCCGCAAGCAGTCTTTTTTGACTTATCTCACGCTTCATATCGCTCAAATCGGATAAACTGCCAATATTCCGATTTTTTCATTGGTTGAGTGTTATGGCAGAAACGGTCATTGATTTAATCCGCCACGGTGAGCCGGCGGGCGGGCGCCGCTATCGCGGTCATGGTGTCGACGATCCTCTAACCGAGAAGGGGTGGTCGCAAATGTGGAATGCGGTTGGCGATTACTGCCAATGGAGCCATATCGTGACTTCACCGCTATTGCGATGCGAAGCATTCGCAACGGCACTGGGCGAACGCCACGGTATTCCGGTCACGATCGAATCGCGCTTTAAGGAAGTCGGTTTCGGCGTATGGGAAGGCCTCAGCCACGACGAAATCAAGATCGGCCGCGTGGACGACTATCAAGCGTTTCTGCGGGATCCGGTCAATTGCCGTCCACCGGGTGCCGAGCCGCTCGATGATTTTATCGAACGCGTCAGCGCCGCTTACGATGAAATCATCAAACAACACCCTTACGGCCGTATCTTGATTGTCGTGCATGCCGGCGTGATGCGCGCGATCATCGCCAAGACCCTCCACGCCGCGCCGAGCGGACTTTACCGCGTCAAAATCAGCAATGGCGGCGTAACCCGCATTCGCCATGCTGCTGAAGGTGGTGTGGTGGAGTTTCTGAACGGCAAATTGACTTAAGGAAATGCAGCGTACAGAGTAATTCGCGGTGTAAGCCGGTTGGGTAGTGCCCGGAAATTCATCCGCTGCTCTGGTGTGTCTCGTTTTTCGCGTTCCATTCGCACCTCGCATCTCATCTTGCTTATCGAATTTTCAGCATTTCCTTAAAGCCGTCAGAAACGCTTCCGGAAAGGCCGATGCAAAGCAATAGCAGGCCGAAAGCAATGGCAACCGGCACTTCTTTGAGGCTTCTGCCAATATTGCATCGAGCAGATTTCAGTGCACTGATGATCTATAAGTAAAAATCTATCATAAATATCAAAATAATTGATTTGTTCTTATGGTTTAATCCCGCTATAGTTCACGCAAATGATTCGAATTGCCACAGAAAGAAAGCGGTTTTTCGGTAATCATCATTTTGTAATACGGTACCAAGTCATTTCCAGCGGTGGCATAGTTTGGAATTGAACGGAACTTCATAAAAGAAAAAATCACAGCAGTAGCATCATAGAATTATCGAATTGCTGTCTGATGGTTTAATTATTAGATAGAGGAGTGAAAAATGAAATTGAAACTTATTACACTGTTAGCTGCATCGGCTTTGTTATCGGCATGTTCATCGCTGCCTGAAGCGCCTCAAGGTCAAAGCAACATTAAAGTCGGTAAAAGCAATGTCTACTGGATCGATCCGGCAACGGGTAAACCAGGCGGATACATTGTTCCAAGAACGGCATCGCAAAAAACTAAAAATGACAACTATGCCGATGCAAACGCACCGGTGGTAATCAGCCGGTAATTAACCACTGGCTAAGGCTTCGTAAATAATCTGGCAATATGCGGTTTTGTTAACTGGTGAGAGTTTGGTGAATTGTTCGTCACAAGCAAGAGTATGAAACGATCAGCAAAGAATGCACAGCATTAACCAGTTGCAAGAACATAAAAATAAAAATAGCGGTAACATTCCTAACCACGGAATGGATCAAATGGGCGGTTGTGATGGGTGTGAAAGTCACAACCCGCCTGCATCCAATATAACTACAACAGCGATTAGAATTTGAATCACCGGTGATGCTGAATCAAAACGGTATCACCGTCTTTAGCAGGTACCAGGCATTCCTTTGCATTGAGCTAACGCGCCTGGCTGCTGCGTCGCAAATTAGCTTTGTCGAGCAGATCCGGCAGCGGCTTGCTGCCATTGCGATTGGCCGGGGTGGTTGCAACCGCCGGCACCAAACCGTTGCTATCGCTTTGGGTTATTGTCCTCTAGTGATAAAACTCTAAGGTATTGATGTGTAGACAAAAGGACGATTGCCGGGGAACGGTCCAAAATATTCTGTTCCGTCTCGGCAGATTGCTTTTGCTAGGGAAATGTTGATTAATTCAACGAATGAGATGAAGCACGAGGCGCACGGAACGCAGCAACCGGGACATATCAACAAGATAGGCGAGGGTGCGAGTACCGCGTAACGAAGTGATTCGCTCACGCAGTCAATTAATCAGTTTCCCTAGTCCTAAAGCCGATTTTTTTAATAACCAACTTCAACATTCCCGTTCTTGAAATGCCCATCCAGTGATTCCAGCAAATCGTCGTGCAAATACACCCGCCAGTCGTTTCCCAATTCCAATTCGGTCATGGCGGAAACATTGCGGTAAATCAGTGTGACGGGGCAGTAGTGGGGGTACGGTTTTTGCGCTTGCGGGGAGAAGGGGGTCAGCAGCGTTTTGAGACTGGCGATTAGATCGGGCGCGGCGGTGCCGCAGCGGATTATAAGCCGGCTGGCGAAGCGTGTGCGGATTCCGGCGAGGTCGTGCAGTTGCTCGGCGGTGATGCGCAGTTCGCTGTCTTCTTCACCATTGTAAGCGCGGTTGCTGACCTTCGCCTCGACGATCAGTAATTGATCTTCCTTGAGCCAGGCGCGATTGGCATCGAACAGCTCGCTGAAAACCACCACTTCGACGCGCGCTTTGCCGTCATCGAGATTGATGACACCCATGCGGCCGCGGCGCGTCATTTGCACGCGTAGCGAGTGGATGATGCCGGCCAGTAATTGCGGCTCGCGGTTAGGATTCAAGCGATCAAGGCAGGTGCGGATGAAGCGCTTGAGTTCCGGCGCATAGGTGTCAAACGGATGACCGCTGAAGTAATATCCCAATCCGATTTTTTCCTGGCGCAGCTGTTCGCGTTCGCTCCAAGGTTCGGTCTGTATCAGTTGCGTCTGCAGATGCGATTGACTGTCGAAATCTCCGAATAAATTGGCTTGGTTGCTGGCCTGGCTCTGCTGTTCGGCGGCCTCGATCGCCACGCCGACGGATGCGATCAGGCTGGCGCGGTTGGGATTGAGGGTATCAAATGCACCGACGCGAATCAGCGACTCCATGACCCGGCGGTTAGCGATACGCCGGTCGGCGCGGTTACAAAAATCAAATAGATCCGCGAAAGAACCGTCTTGCTCGCGCACTGCGACAATCGAGTTGATCGCCGATTCGCCGGTGCCCTTGACGGCGCCAAGGCCGAAGCGGATGGCTTGGTTGTCGACTGGGATAAAGCGGTAAGCGGACTGGTTGATATCCGGCGGCAGAATTTTCAGACCGTTGGCGATGCCGTCTTCAATGAAGATTTGCACTTTGTCGGTGTCGTCCATATCGGCGGACAAGCACGCTGCCATGAATGCTGCCGGATAATGTGCTTTCAGGTAAGCGGTCTGGAAGGCGATCAACGCATACGCCGCAGCGTGCGATTTGTTGAAGCCGTAGCCGGCGAATTTTTCCATTAAGCCGAACAATTCGGCGGCTTTGTCCTCACTCAAGCCGTTGGCGACTGCGCCAGTCACAAAAATGTCGCGCTGCTGCGCCATTTCCTCGACTTTTTTCTTACCCATCGCGCGGCGCAGTAAGTCCGCGCTGCCGAGGCTGTAGCCACCGATCACCTGCGCGATTTGCATGACTTGTTCTTGATAAATCATGATGCCGTAGGTCGGGCCGAGAATCGGCTCAAGGCGTGGGTCGAGATACTCAATGTTTTTCCGGCCATGCTTGCGGTCGATGAATTCCGGGATCAGATCCATCGGGCCGGGCCGGTACAATGCGACCAGCGCGATGATGTCTTCGAAGCGGTCAGGTTTGGCTTTTTGCAGCAGGTCGATCATGCCGCGCGATTCAAACTGGAAGATCCCGACCGCATTGCCTTTGCGCATCAATGCATAAGTTGCTTCGTCGTCCAGCGGCAATGTTTCCAACGAAAAGGGTTTTGCCGAAGGATCATCGCTGGGGTGCAATTGCCGGATATAGCCCACGGCGCGGTCGAGAATCGTCAGCGTGCGTAAGCCGAGAAAGTCGAATTTCACCAAGCCGATTTTTTCAACATCGTCTTTGTCGAGCTGACTGACGACCGAATCCGCCGATTCGGTGCAGTAAATCGGACAGAAGTCGGTGATTTCGCTCGATGCGATCAAGACACCGCCGGCATGCATGCCGACGTTGCGTGTCAAGCCTTCGAGACTTTCCGCCAGTTCCAGCAGGTTGCGCACGTCTTCCTCGGCCTCGGCGCGCAGGTTGAGCTGCGGTTCGAGCTGACGGGCTTTCTTCAAAGTCATGCCGATTTCGAACGGTACCAGCTTGGCGAGCTGATCGACAAAGTTATACGGCAAATCCATCACCCGGCCGATGTCGCGGATCACCGCTTTTGCCGCCATCGAACCGAAGGTGGCGATTTGCGATACCTTGCCGGTGCCGTAGCGCTGCTTGACATAGTCGATCACCAGCTCGCGCCGGTCCTGGCAGAAATCGATATCGAAATCCGGCATCGAAACCCGCTCCGGATTCAAAAAACGCTCGAACAGCAAATCGTAACGCAACGGATCGAGATCGGTGATGCCGAGCGAATAGGCAACCAGCGAGCCGGCGCCGGAACCGCGTCCGGGGCCGACGGGTACGTTGTTTTGCTTGGCCCAGTTAATAAAGTCGGCGACGATCAGAAAATACCCGGCAAATCCCATCTGGATGATGGTGTTGACCTCAAATTCCAGGCGTGCCAGGTACTGCGGCAGTTTGCCGGCGCGTATCCGATCGTCCGGAAACAGGTGTGCCATGCGTTTGTGCAGCCCAGCCGCCGCTTGGTCCCGCAGGTACTGATCGAGGCTTTCATTGTTGGGAGTCGGAAACAACGGCAAGCGATTGATCCCCAATTCCAACACCAGATTACAACGCTTGGCGATTTCAACGGTATTGGCCAGCGCGCTGGGTATGTCGGCGAACAGTTGCGCCATCTCATCCTGGGTTTTGAAATATTGCTGTCTGGTGTAATGCTTCGGACGGCGTTTATCATCCAGGGTATAACCTCCGGCAATGCAGACGCGCGCTTCGTGCGCGCGGTAATCGTCGGCATTCAGAAATTGCACGGGATGTGTGGCGACCACAGGAAGATCGAGTGTTTGCGCCAGCATCAGCGTTTGCTGCACTAGCATGGCTTCTTGCGCATGACCATCGCGCTGGAGTTCGAGATAAAAGCGGCCGGAAAACAAATCCGCCCACTTGCGGGTTTGTATCTCGGCTTGCTGCGGATTGTTTTGCAGAATGGCGAGGCCGATGTCGCCGAAGCGTCCGCCCGATAATGCAATGAGTCCCGCCGTGCCATATTCATCCGGATACAGCCATGCTTCCTTGATTTCAGCCCGGCCATGATATTGGTTCTCGCGGTAAGCACGCGATAGCAGCCGCGACAATAGTAAATAACCGGCATGTGATTGACACAGCAGGAGCAAGCGGAGCGGTTTGTTGCGATCGGTTTCGTTGGTGATCCAGACATCGCAACCAAGCACCGGTTTAACACCATGCTTGATGGCGCCTTGGTAAAATTTGACCAATCCGAACAGATTGGCAAGATCAGTCAATGCCAGAGCCGGCATTTTATCCGCCACTGTTTTCGCCACCGCATCGGGAATGCGGATTGTGCTATCCAGAATGGAGAATTCGCTGTGCAGCCGCAAATGAATAAAAGCAGGGGTGGTTGGCATGGTGTTACAATCCGGATCAACTGACACTGTCATAGATTAATCGAACGATATTTTACCTTATGTTGAAATCACCAGAACTATTACTTCCGGCCGGTACTTTGGAAAAAATGCGCATCGCCTATGCCTTTGGCGCCGATGCGGTGTATGCCGGGCAGCCGCGTTATTCAATGCGTGCGCGTAACAATGAATTCGCCTTGGAACAGATCAAGACCGGCATTACCGAAGCGCATGCGGCCGGAAAGAAGTTTTTTGTCGCCAGCAATATCATGCCGCATAACGCCAAAGTCAAAACGTATATGGATGACATGGCGCCGGTCATTGCCATGAAGCCCGATGCGCTGATCATGGCGGATCCGGGGTTGATCATGATGGTGCGGGAAAAATGGCCGGAAGTGCCGGTTCATTTGTCGGTGCAAGCCAACACGGTGAATTATATGGGTGTTAAGTTCTGGCAGAAAATCGGTTTGACGCGGGTAATTCTGTCGCGCGAGCTGTCGCTGGACGAAGTGGCGCAGATCCGCGATCTTTGCCCGGACATGGAAATCGAGGTGTTCGTGCACGGCGCGCTGTGTATCGCTTATTCCGGCCGTTGCTTGCTGTCGGGTTATTTCAATCACCGCGATCCGAATCAAGGCACGTGCACCAATTCCTGCCGCTGGGATTACAAGGTGAAAGCAGCGGAAGAAAATCCAAGCGGTGATATTCAAGAGATCGGAAAAATTGATTTCGATTTCGGCCAGGTGATGCAACAGTCGGAGCAATCCGCGCTATCCGCCGGGTGCGGACCGGTCGAGCGCCACCCGGCGGCCGATCAGGTGTATCTGATCGAAGAAAAGGAACGTCCCGGCCAATTGATGCCGATCATGGAAGACGAGCATGGCACGTACATCATGAATTCCAAGGATTTACGCGCCGTCGAGCATGTCGAACGGCTGGTCAGGATCGGTGTGGACTCACTGAAGATCGAAGGGCGCACAAAGTCTTTGTATTATGTCGCGCGCACCGCCCAAGTTTACCGTAAAGCGATCGACGATGCCGTCGCCAATAAACCGTTCGATCCGGCGTTGCTCGGTGAACTGGAAGGGTTGGCTAACCGCGGTTATACCAGCGGTTTTTACCAGCGTCACAGCACTCACGAAACGCAAAACTATCTGCGCGGCCATTCCGAATCCAACCGCAGCCAGTATGTCGGCGATGTCACCGGTTTCGATGCGGCGAGCGGCATGGCGGAAATTCTGGTGAAGAACCGTTTTCAAGTCGGTGACCGCTTGGAGATCATTCATCCGTCCGGCAATCAAGTGGTTGAGTTAGCGCAAATGCTCGATACCGCAGGGCGGCCGGTACAGGTTGCGCCTGGCAGTGGTCACCGCGTCAAGATACCGCTTGCCGGAAATATGGAGAATGCGTTTGTTGCCCGGTTTTTTTAAGGCAACACTGATTAATTGCCTACACAAGCGATCTGCTGCGTTGGGTGGTGCTCAGAAACTTGCCTATCTTCATGATATGTCTCATTTCCTGCGCTCCATCCGCCTTGCATCTCATCTTGCTCGGCGAATTAATCAGCGTTTCCTTGACATTGGTACTGAAAGAAACTGAGTATTTTTTGCGGCAGCCAATCCAATCTGCCCGGAAACGGGCCGCGCATGAATCCGGCATGACCGCCTTGTTGCGGGAATTCGAGTAGTACCGTCGACGAAACCTCGTGCGCTGAGGGCAATGACGCTGCGGGCACGAAAGGATCGTTGCGGGCATTGATGACCAAAGCCGGCACGCGGATATGCGGCAACCATTGTTTGCTGCTCGAAATCCGCCAATATTCGTCGGTGTCGCGGAATCCATGCAGCGGTGCGGTGACGAGATTGTCGAAGTCATAAATCGTGTTGCATTTTTTTAGCGCAGTTGCGTTCAGCAAGCCCGGAAATTGCGCGGCCTTTTGCAGTCCCTTGGCTTTCAGCGAAGTCAGAAAATGCCGTGCATAGACCTGGTTAAATCCGATATCCAGCGCTGCGCCGGCGGCAGCCAAATCCAGCGGAACGGAAATCGTGGCGATGCCGGCGATCATCTGATTGGCGTGTTCACCGTTTTCTCCAGCCCATTTCAATAGCACGTTGCCGCCAAGCGATACCCCGATGACATAAATGGGTTGCGAGGCAGCATGTTCGCGATGCATGCGGCGCAGCATCCAATCGATCTCGAGTGAATCTCCGGAATGGTAAGCACGCGCCAACCGGTTGGGAGTGCCGGAACAGCCGCGGAAGTGAATCACGGCACTGCGCCAGCCGTAGGGTTGCAGCGCATTGATCATACTCAAAATGTAATGGCTCGACGAATCACCTTCGAGGCCGTGAAAAAAAATAACGAGGGGTGCAGTGCGAGAACCATCGACCCAATCGACATCAATAAAATCACCATCATCGAGTTCCCAACGTTCGCGCCGGTACCGGTAAAGCGGCGAAGGTTTATTGAAGTAGGGATAGAGTGTTTGCGGATTTCCGCCTGGCAACCAAGACGGCGCGGCATACGGTTCGGTGTATAGAGGGATAGCAATTTCAGGCATAGATACTTCGCGCAAGTTGGATTGATACAAAATTTCGCAACTATACCTAAAATTGCTGCAGATTCAAAAATGATCGTGACCAGCTTTGACTGGTCACGAGATAGAGACTGGTTTTTAGAAATCGTTTGTTAGGGAAATGCTGATTAACTGACTGCATGGGCGAATCACTTCGTTACGCGGTACTCGCATCCTCGCCTATCTTGTTGATATGTCCCGGTTGCTGCGTTCCGTGCGCCTCGTGCTTCATCTCATTCGTTGAATCAATCAGCATTTCCTTAGGTTATCTTTTAATCTCCCATCGCAATCAAATTTCTTTCGTTAGAGGCCGGGTTAAAATCTCTTTCGAATCGATTGCCGGCAATGTTGCTGCGGTTTGTGGCTTTCTTTTTTGCCAGATGAACAACCGAGGCCGATTGTTGCGGATTATTATTTGCAACATTGAAGATGGAAGTGGCTCCGACCAGTTCACCGGCTTGTCTTTCCAAAGAAGCGGCAGCGGCGGCTGCTTGTTCAACGAGTGCGGCATTCTGTTGGGTGACTTCATCCATCTGCGAGATCGCTTGATGCATTTGGTCGATACCGGTGCTTTGTTCTTTGGATGCTGAAGTGATCTCGGTCATTATTCCGGTAACTTGCTGGATCGCGCTGACGATTTCATCCATGGTCTTGCCGGTCCGATCGACCAATCCGGTGCCTTCGGTAACTTTATTCACGGAATCGTCGATCAACGCTTTGATTTCTTTCGCTGCGGTGGCGCTGCGTTGCGCCAGGTTGCGAACTTCGGTAGCCACCACCGCGAAGCCGCGTCCTTGTTCACCAGCCCGTGCCGCTTCAACAGCGGCGTTCAGCGCCAAAATATTGGTTTGGAAAGCAATGCCGTCGATGACTGAGATAATGTCGGCAATTTTGCTGGAGCTTTCGCTGATCATCGACATCGTGGTGACAACTTCTTTCATCATGCTGCCGCCTTTGGCGGTAATATCGCTGGCGGTTTTTGCAAGCTGATTGGCGCTAATGGAATTATCGGTATTCTGGCGGACTGTGGTGGTTAATTCCTCCATGCTGGCCGCTGTTTCTTCCAAGGAAGAAGCTTGTTCTTCAGTGCGCTGCGATAAATCGAAGTTGCCAGCGGCAATTTCCTGGGTTGCCTGACGGACGGATTCGGCGCTTTGTTTCACATCCAGGACGGTTGCGCGTAAATTGACACTCATCTGCAATAGCGCTCTTGATAGTTCACCAAATTCATCCGTGCGATTTATCGTGAACTTATGGGTCAGATCACCGGCGGCCATCGTATTGGCGACATTGATTGCTTGTTTTAGCGGCGATACGGTGTTCTTTGTCAAATCGATAGCGAAATAGAACATCAGGCATAAGCCAGCCAAAGTGACACCAGCAATCGAATTGCTGAAGGTTGAGATCGAAGACTGCGTAAGACCCCACCAGCCCAATCCGCCAACCGTCATCAAAAATAGCGCGGAGATTGCCATAAAAAGGCAGATTCGTTTGCTGATGGTCATTTTAAAAAGACTTGATAATTTACCGATCCAGTCGGTGCGAATGACTTGGCCCTTTTCGATTTTTAGATGCTTGGCTTTACCTTCCAGAATTTGGCGGTAAACCGGTATGGCTTGATTGATCGCTTCCTGGGATGCCTTGGTGCGCACTGAAAGATAACCCGTCACCACGCCATTTTTTGTGATGGGTGTTGCATTTGCAGTAATCCAATAAAAATCTCCATTTTTACGCCGGTTCTTGACGAGACCTGTCCATGGCTGACCTTGCTTGAGTGTGTTCCATAAGTCTTCGAAAGCTTCTGGCGGTACATCGGGGTGACGAACGATATTGTGTGCTTTGCCAATTAATTCTTCTTCAGAAAATCCGCTGACTTCGATAAAAGTCGGATTGATATACGTGATTCTGCCTTTGGTATCGGTGGTGGAAACAATCAGCGTGTCATCGGTAATAGGGTATTCAATGTTTGTAACTGGAAGATTGAGTCTCATGTTTAACCTCTTGTAATAATATTCTGAATTTAACTAACGCTGTGTTTTACGGTTTGAGAATCAGAAATATTTTGTCAGTCGTTTCTATTTTTATTACAGACATCAAGAAGTTATAGTAGGAATAATCTTATTCTGGTGCCTCAGTGTTTGTAATTGGCGATATCGCTATGAGTAAATGCTTGTCGATCGAATTTATATCATCAATAGGTTATTCGCTGATATCGAACCCAGACTTTGGAAGGAGTTCTGTTATTTCTAAGAATAACCCGGAAACTTGCCTTGTTTTCGGGTGATGGTCAGAAAATTATTTGAATTACTATTAACTTGAAATATTCTTTTCTTGATTGTAATCAATGAAAACTTGTCTGATTTGAATCAAAATCGGCTTGGATGTGTAGGGGAACGCTGAATAATTCGGCGAACAAGATGAAATGCGAGGCGGATGGAACCCGGAAGTGGGATATATCATAGCGATGACGGGTTTACAAATGCCGCTCAACGCGACTTGCCCCGGCAAGTTGTGTGCGGAACCAGTTATTCAGAATTCGTTGGAAAAATTCTTATTGGTTGTAGGTTTATATAACTGGCGGAATCAAAGAGTAAATGCAATCAATCAGAAAATTCCTATATTTTTTAGATTATCAGGTAGATACTATTACGAATGATTCTCAAAACTTGCAATCCGGCCTGTTGACAATAACTGTATATTTTTAGAGATAAACCTAAGCTTCATTTTTAAGCAAAGTCGATCATAATGAATTTACGAAACGAATCCGGCAGGATTAATGATTTCATTCCTTTTAGCGGGTTAGATTCTGCAGATTTACCCCTGCCAGAAGCTGAAACTGGCGAACCGGATTGTGGAAGTAATTTTTCCAGAATTCAGTTCGTTTCCGGACTTATGCAGACAAAGAATGGCGCATTAAACTGCATCGACACGGAGTTCCACTTAAGATTACAAATTCTGGGTTGCTTGTACAATATTTCTTGCGAGATGCAAGCTGCTTGTTCCACGGATGATCTATTTCGCAAGCTGATTATGCATGTATCCATGGTGTGGCAACCAAGCGATGAAGTTTTTCCTTACTTGGAAATTAGTGATCGATTCTTTATTCAGGATGAGGCGAAGGGAAGCTTAGGAAATAAGTTATCCGTTCCGGTTAAAGTGGATGGCGAGACTGTCGGACAATTGGGAATTTTTTATCAGCACATTGAGTATCCAAACAAAGCGGGGTTTAATGTGCCGGATTTTCTTACTAGCGTTGCTCAGGATATCGGTGCTTGGTTGCAGAGAAAGAGGCTTCGTGACATGGAATTCGCTTGCCTGAATGATGTCCGGATGACCGAGCGAGCCATCAATGAGCATGCAATTGTTGCGATTACAGACTCGTGCGGAAAAATTCAATATGTCAATCAGAAGTTTTGCGCAGTATCGAAGTATTCAGCCGATGAATTGATCGGACAAGATCACCGGATCATCAATTCCGGTTATCACGCCAGGGATTTTTTTCGTAACTTGTGGTCGACGATATCCAAAGGAAAAATCTGGAAGGGGGAAATCAAGAATCGCGCAAAAGACGGCAGTTTTTACTGGGTTGATACCACCATCATTCCCTTTCTTGATGAGAATGGTTCCTCTTATCGATATGTTGCAATCCGTACCGAAGTGACCGCGCATAAAAAGTTGGAAGCCAAAATGGAAGATCAAGTTGCGGAACTGGCACGTTCCAATGACGAGCTTGAGCAATTCGCCTATGTCGTTACCCACGATCTGCAGGAACCGTTGCGTGCCATCACCAGTTTTGTGCAGTTGTTGAAAAAATATTGTAACGATCGGCTGGATGAGCGAGCCAACGATTTGATAGCTCATGCAGTCGCCGGAGCAAATCGCATGCAGATGCTGATAGACGATTTGTTAACCTATGCACAGGTAAATTCCAGTCAAGCGATGGTCGAAGTCAATTGCGGCCAACTGTTAAGTAACGTTCTGATTGATCTGTCAATTGTTATCGATGAGTGTGAAGCTACCGTGACCCATGATAAGCTTCCCGTGGTTAAGGGAATTCCTTTTCAATTGATTCAGTTATTTACTAACTTGATCAATAACGCGCTCAAGTTTAAAAGGGTGTATCCGCCTAAAGTTCATGTCGGGGTCAAAGAAAACCTGGATGAATGGGTTTTTGCGATAACCGACAACGGCATCGGCATAGAGGAGCAGTATTTAGATCGAATTTTCCGGGTGTTCCAGCGGCTGCACAGCCGCAAGGATTATTCAGGTACCGGTATCGGCTTGGCGATTTGTAAGAAAGTGGTCGAGCACCACGGCGGCAGGATATGGGTGGAGTCTGAACCCAATGTTGGATCGTCATTTTATTTCTCAATTCCAAAATAACAATAAAATAGATAGTTATGAACGATCAAAAAATAAACTGCTCCAACGTGATCCTGATTGTTGACGATAATCCCACAGATGCTATGTTGGTTCGAGAAGCTTTCGCATGCACTGATGGAAATACGGAGGTTTTTGTTGCTGAAGATGGTGTCTGTGCGCTGGAGTTTTTAAGAAAGCAAGACCCATATCTTCAAGCGCCCCGTCCCGATATTATTTTGCTGGATCTCAATATGCCTAGAAAAAACGGCATCGAGTTTTTGGCGGAAATGAAAGCCGATATTGATTTAAGAATCATCCCGGTTATTGTTTATACTTCCTCCGTTACGGATCAGGATATTAAAGCTGCCTTTCAAAATTATGCGAATGGCTATATCAAAAAATCGGTTAATTTCGACGAATGTATTGAAGTTGCGAAATCCATCAAAGAGTTCTGGTTTTCCACGTCGATTCTTTGCAGATCTTGACCGGGTATGACCAATTCCCAAATTCATATTCTGCTGATTGAGGACAATGAAACGGATGCCATTCTTGTGCAGAGCGATTTGCAGCAAGCAATGGGCGATCAGGTTTCCGTTGTTCACGCCGAACGGTTAAGTTCCGCACTGCAGTTCATTCAGGAACAATCGTTTGATTTGATTTTATCCGACCTTACTTTACCTGACAGTGATGGGATTGAAACCATTAACCGCTTGCGCAAACAGGCAACCAGTATTCCAATTGCCGTATTGTCTTTTCGCGATGATGAAAAACTTGCGATCAAGTCGATTAAAGCGGGTGCGCAGGATTATCTCGTTAAAGGCAGTCTGACAGAAGGCGTTCTTGCTCGCGTAATCCGTTATTCGATTGAACGAAAGCGTATCGAAGAAGGTGTCCGGAAAGCCCAGCAGCGTTTTCAGACCATCTTTGAAAAAGCACCGCTTGGCATTGCATTGATTAACTTGCAAACCGGCAATTATTACGATGTCAATCCCAGGTATGCAGCGATCACTGGCAGAAGCGTGGATGACTTGCTTAAGGGTAATCAATCGGATATTTTATACCCGGAAGATGTGCCGTCTTATCATAAGGATATTGAACTTTTCATCAAGCAGCGGTCACAGGATTGCAAGATTGAGAAACGAATCTTGCGCCCGGATAAGGCCGTCATCTGGATCGAAATGTCGATTGTTCCTTTTGAAATCATAGCCAACAATGAAATATCTTACTTATGTATGATAGAGGATATTACGGAACGTAAGCGCATGATTGAGAATTTGCGGCATTTGACAGCGCATTTGCAGGATGTCAGGGAAGAGGAAAGAACCCGGATTGGCCGTGAAATTCACGATGTATTGGGAGGAACGTTAACCGTTCTGAAAATGGATTTGGACTGGCTTTCCAAGAAAATTACGGCAGACCCCATGCATGAGCGGATCGAGTCACTTTATCAATTAACCGGGGAAGCAATTGAAACCGCGCGGCGGGTATCGGTCAATTTGCGTCCCAATGTACTCGATAACTTGGGGTTATATGGCGCCATTGAATGGTTGATCAGGGAATTTGAACAGCGAACCAATATCCAATGTAACTTGGAATCCATGGTTGCTAATTTGTCATGTTTTAATAAAAGTTACGAAACCAGTATTTTCCGGATTATTCAAGAAATATTTATTAACATTACGCGGCATGCGCAAGCCAGCAGGGTCGACATTGAACTGGCGGAAGAAAGCGGTGAAGCGGTGATAACGATCAGGGATAATGGCGTCGGAATTACGGAATTTCAAATATTGAATCCTGAATCCTTTGGAATCATAGGCATGAATGAGAGAGCGCAGCAACTGGGTGGAAAAATAAACATTATGGGAAGTCCGTCGGAAGGAAGTGTTGTAACATTGAGATTGCCGCTTGCGGTGGTGGCGACCAGTGACGGGGAATGCAAAAATGATTAATGTTTTGATTGCTGATGACCATGCTTTATTTCGAGACGGCTTAAAAAGAATTTTCAGCGAAACGGATGATATCGAAGTGATTGCCGAGGCGGTGGATGGTAAGGATATCATCAAGAAAGCACGGGAGTTCAAGTGGGACGTGGCGTTGCTGGATATCAACCTGCCCGATATGAACGGGTTGGACATCCTGAAGCGGATAATTTCCACGAATGCGTCATCCTGTGTTTTGGTTCTGAGCATGTATCCGGAAGAAGAATACGCCATACGGGCTATTCGTTCGGGTGCATCCGGATATTTAACAAAAGACAGTCCGACCGATCAACTGATTCATGTCATTAGAAGGCTCTCGAAGGGCGGAAAATATGTGAATCCGGAGTTGGCGGAAAAACTATTGTTTAATCCATCCATGGATTCCGCGGAGTTACTCCATACGACCTTCTCTGACCGCGAATTTCATGTATTCAAATTGATTGTTGCCGGTGAATCTTTAACATCAATTGCCAGCAAGCTGTCGTTAAGTGTGAAAACGGTCAGTACGTACCGTTCCCGCATACTGGAAAAAATGAATATGAAGAATAATGCGCAGCTGGTCCGCTATGCGATCCAACACAAGCTGGTGGAATAATAGATTGAGCAGTGGTGAGGTGGTTATTGTGTTCTTTCTGAGAAGTACTTCCAAATCAGCCTTCTGAGCATCATTAATTTCCCATGAAAGAAATGTCCGGCACCCGGAATAACGACAACGGGTTGTGATGCAGGTTCGGCCCATGCCAGTACTTCCCGAGGCAAAACGATGTCATCTTTATCGCCCTGAATAATTAAAGCACATTGCGTGGTGCCGGGGATCATCGGCGCATTCAGTTTCGCGACCGAAGGCGCAATCAAGATGAGAAATTCCGGCGCCAGTTCTTTTGCGGCAAATAATTGTACGGCGCCCCCAAACGAAAATCCCGCCAAGAGTAGCGGCAGATCGGCAAAATGATTGCCGAATTGTTCGCGGATTGCTTGCGTGACTGCCACGGCGTCTTCTGTTTCGCCGGCTCCATGTGCGAAAGTACCTTCGCTTTGACCAACACCGCGGAAATTAAATTTGACGGTTATAAAATCCAGTTCCAGCAGAGTTGTGAATAAAGTCTGCACAACTTTGTTGTCCATCGTTCCGCCATGAAGCGGGTGAGGGTGCGCAATGATGCCGATGCCTCTTGGATTCGAGGAAGGTTCGCCCAGAACGGCTTCGAGTTTTCCGGCAGGTCCGCTAATAAAAAACTTTCGATGGGCAATTGACAAGTTATTTACCCGGTTAGCAGTAGAGACGGCTGGTTATCAAATCTTGAGCCGTTCGACGATGTTACCTTTGATTAGATGCTCATCGATGATCTCATCAATGTCATCTTTATCAATATAGGTATACCAAGTTTCTTCCGGGTAAATGACAATGACCGGCCCCTCGTCACAGCGATCCAGACAACCGGCAGTATTGACGCGAATTTTCTTTTTGCCATCCAGCTTTAACGATTTAATACGTTGCTTGGCATAATCGCGCAGCTCTTGAGCGCAAAAATTATTACAACATGCTGCGCCGCCTTCACGCTGATTGGTGCAGAAAAAGACATGATATTGGTAATAGCTCATGGGTATGTCAGTGATGGAAACGAATACGGTTAGTTTAACGCAATTTGACTGATTCCTGAACAGGCAGGTGTTCTATCATGGATGCGGGATTTGTCGTTGATTGGAAACGATATTGTCTACTCCGGAGAGCTGATTTGCTGATTTGACAAACCCGTTGAATTCCAGTACTTTCGCAGGGAATTTATAGCGTGTGTCCTTTTTTCAAAACGCGCAAATGTTAGCGATAACGTTTGTCAGCGAACCGGTTGAACATAATCAGTTGAAAAGCAGTATTTTCCAGAATTCCGTATGACGATAGCATTCCTAATGCTGCGAGCGCATTTTGCGGCGCCGTGGATTTGCATGTAAGAGTGAAACCGGCTAACCAGGATATATAACATGAAGAAGGTTGCGATATTGCAGTCGAACTATATTCCTTGGAAAGGCTACTTTGACATCATTGCCGCAGTCGATGAGTTTATCGTCTATGATGACGTGCAATATACGAAAAACGACTGGCGCAACAGAAACAAGATCAAGGTGAATGGTCAAGTGCAGTGGTTAACGATCCCGGTGCGCCACAGCGTCTCAGACAAAATTTGCGATGTGAAGGTATCTTTTGACAACTGGCACGTCAAGCATTGGAAGACGCTGCAAATCAATTATGGCCGTGCAGCGGCATTCCGGGAAACAGCGGAATTTGTTGAAGAACTGTACCGGTCGCCACGGTCGCTTTATTTAAGCGAAATCAACGTGGATTTTATCCGCTCGATCAATCGCTTTCTTGGTATTGATACGATGATGACGCAATCGTCCGATTATCACTGCAGCGGGGAAAGGTCGGAGCGGCTGGTTGCGCTATGCAAGGCGGCTGGCGCTGACTGTTACTTGAGTGGGCCAGCAGCGAAGTCTTACCTGGATGTATCATTATTTGAGAAGGAAAAAATCACTGTTGAATGGATGGATTACTCGGGTTATCCGGAATATCCGCAGATGGAGGGGCCGTTTGAGCATGGCGTATCCATCCTCGATCTGATTTTTAATACCGGAAGTTCAGCCGGGTCATTTATGAAGTTTGTCAAACCGATAGCACACAGTTAATGGGGGAGTTGTTTTATGATCGAAAGCGTGACGAAAGGTAAAGTTGTTATTGCAGGCGCGGGGATGACCGGTCTGATGATGGCGCTTCGGATTAAACAGCTTGATCCGGATATCGGGGTGGTTATCTTCGACAGAGCCGACCGGCCGGGTGGCATGTACCAAAGTATCGAATATCCTGACGGCAGGCTATTTGATTACGGAATGCACCTTATCTATGAGTCTTGCAATCCTGATGTCGATAATCTTTACCGTGAAGTGATGGATGAACGGGACTGGCACATTCATGAAAATAACGAGAAGGATATTGCCGGTTTGTATTTCCGGGGGCGATTGCAGAATTATTCACATTACGTTGACCTTAGATCCTTTGACGATGTTGAGAAGAAGCGATTGCTTGGCGACTTTATGTTTAATCTCGGAGGGAGCGTTAAAGATTGCGGGCGTTCTGGATGGCAGTTCTTGTTGAATCAATTTGGTAACGAAATCGTTGAGTCAGTGCATCGACCGCTTATTCAATCTTTGTATAGGGTTGATATCGAAGCTATCGATCGATTTGCGGTTAAAGCATCAGCCTTGGAACGGGTTATCCTGTTCGATCCCGATACGATGCTTGACTTGATGAAGTCCGATCGGATACGGTCGCGCTTAGCATTTCCGGATCAACTGAATCTGCCGCCATACCGTACCAATCATCAGAAAGCGTTATATCCCAAGCGGTTTGGTATGAAGCACTATGTCGATCGATTGGTGGATACCTTGCAACAGCGCGGGGTGGAGATTTTGACGAATATCGCCGGAATGTCATTGCATTGTTCTGATGATCAAGTGGATTCGATTACAATTAACGATAAGAAAGGCGATTCCCGGAAGATTCCGGTTCAAACATTGTTCTGGTCGATAGGCTGGCCGAGTTTGGGGCATGCGCTAGGTACTGATATGTCCGGTATTGGTAAGCCCGCTGGAACGAGAGTCGTTTTCGCTAATTTCGTGTTCGATCAGATGCCGCTGATGGATCGGCTTTATTATTTTTATTGTTACGACCCGGGTTTTGCGGCATTCCGCGTTACGAATTATGTGAATTATTGTCCGGCTGCGGCAGTCGATGGCTTTCCGGTTTGCGTCGAGCTTTGGCCTTCCCGTTTGGGGTTAGATGCTAAAAATTTGTCAGATGAACAATGCCTTGCCTTGGCATTGGATGAGTTGCGTCGCTTTGGTGTGATTACCGAAAAACATGCGCTTAAATTCTCGGCGATTGAGAACAAGGGGGGCGAATTTCCATTACCGTCGATAGCTAATGTAACCGCTATCGGAGAAATTAAAAAACGGGTGCTCAGCAAAAAAATGAAAAATATAGCAGTGACAGGGATCATGGCAAGTGATGATTTGTTTTTTATCCCGGACATTTTGAATCATGCCTTCTCAGTTATTGAAAAAACTTTTACAGGTGAAAACAAATGATGAATAGCGTTACCATTGAAAAATTGCCCTTTTACTGGCGATTAAGCCCGTCCGGAGAACCTCGCAGCAACATTGTCGAGGATTTCTACCCGTTTGAATTTTCCCAGCGGCCGGAATTCGGGCTGGTGATTCAGAAACGAAACGAAGCTGTGTTGGAAGCCCTGGAAAAAATCTATCAGCAGGAATATAACATTGGCTATCTGCAGGATACCTATGAAATTGCCAGGCAATACGGGGTGGATTTTGTGCGTTTCCTTGACAAAGTGCTCGCCGATAATCCCGGAATTCACAAGGTGCTGGAAATCGGTTGCGGCGGCTGTGTCATTCTCGAAGGACTGATGAAGCGGGGTTACGATGTGGTTGGCGTTGATTCAAGCCCGTTTGCCGCAAAAGAAGGTGCAAAGAAAGGGGTGAAAGTGGTAACGGCTTTCTTCCCGACGCCGCTGGTCACAGAAAAGTTCGACCTGGCATTTCATGTAGACGTGCTTGAGCATATTCACAAGCCGCTGGAATTTCTCCAGCAAATCCGGGAAAACTTGAATCCGGATGGAATCGTCATCGTCAATGTGCCGGATGCAACCGAAAGCATCGAAATCGGAGATATTTCGATGGCGATGCATCAACATCTTAATTATTTTACGGAAGATTCGCTATCGGCGATGTTACGCAGCGCCGGCTTTGATGTGCTGAGCGTTATCAAGGCCGGCTATGGCGGATCGCTGTACGCCGCAGCGCGACGTTCAAAAGCTGCGGCAACTGAGCAGCCGGAAGCTGCTGTTGATTTTTCATCACATGACCGTTTCCCGGAGCTGGCGAAGCGTGCGCTTTCAACCTTTGATCAGTTAGTAACGGATATTCTGGCGGACAAATCTGCAAGTCTTGGATTTTATGTGCCATTGCGCACGTTGCCGTATATTGCCATGACTGGCCGTTTTTCTGGTTTTCGTTTTTTCGATGATACTAATCACTGGCATTATCGGGAGTTCGACGGTGTACCGGTGACAATTGAGAATTTTGCCGATCTGCAGAAAAAACCGGTTACGCATATGTTGATCATGAGCTTAACGTTCGGTGATGTCATTCAGAAAAAAATTCATGCAAACTTCGATAACCAAATAAAAACTTATACTCTTTCAGAGATTGCGCGCGGAACAGCATCATGACAGCGCAACAAGCCGGTTCACCGCAATTATCGGTGGTCGCAACAATCTATAATGCTGCACCGATGGTGCGGGAACTGGTCAACAGGCTGAGAACAGTGCTGGAAGGAATGGGCGTTACGTATGAAATAGTTCTGGTGGATGATTGCAGCAAAGATGATTCGCTGTATGTCATGCAAACGCTTTCTGAAGAAGATCCTCACGTTAAATCCATTGCACTGAGCCGGAATTTCGGGCAACAGGTTGCCATGAGCGCCGGCATTCATTATGCGCGCGGCGACTATGTATTGATTATGGATGGCGATTTGCAAAATCCACCAGAGGCAATTCCCTTGCTGTACCAAACCGTGCAGCAGGGGTACGACATTATTTATACGACATCGGTTAGCCGGAACAATTGGGTTGATGAAGCGACATCATGGTTGTTCTGGAAATTCATGCGCATGGTAATGAAGGTGGATATCATCAGAAGCCAGTTGATGATGAGGATATTTACCCGGAGGGTAGCGGAATATTTTAAGCGCTATCCCGAGAAGGTCCGGACTATCGTTGCTATCATCAACGATATCGGCATGAAACATAAGGTGATCGAAGTGCCGAATAACAAGCGCGCATGGGGTAAAAGTAACTACAATACGATAAAACGGGTCAATCTTGCTATTGATGTGCTGCTGGATCTTTCAAATAATCCGCTGAATATTTTATTTTACAGCGGACTGATTATCCTGGGCCTGACCGGTATTTTGTCACTGCATTATCTTTATTTGTACCTGTTTGAGAATATCCTGCCTGGTTTTACCACCATTATCTTATCAGTCCTGTTTTTTGGAAGCATTAATCTCATTTCATTGGGATTGATTGCACGATACATATCCAATATTTACACCGAAGTAAAGAACAGACCTCTGTTTCTGGTGCGTCAAACGATCAATATATCCGAAGACCAACAGTCTGGCAGTTAGAGCTGATCCTGAGAAACCGTTTCAAATAATTTCGATATTCAAGCGATCCCGCTTTATCGGACCTGTGCTGAGACAGGAATCTGGGGTGTCTGCGCAGCATCATTCAAGCCGTTGTTTCTACTGCATCCGGTTCCTATCCGTATTTCCATTGGCAAATTTTCATTCAACAAAAGAAGTTATCAAGCTTCACGTCGAATTGAATCCGAATATTATCTTTCTGAGTTTGTTCTCCTCAAAGAAGAGAAAACCAGAGGTACTGCAATGCGCTCATTGTCAGCAGTAGTGTAACCGGCATAGGGTTTGCAACACGATTGTGGTTGTGATAATCATCTGAGAAATAAAACAATTTCATTGTCGTTCGCCTCGAAAGCCATGCTTAATCCGAGCGATCAATCGCCATCCGGTTTTAAAAGAACAAAAATCTTTTCGAACCATCAGACTTAAAAGCATTTAAGTATCCAAAAAATCCGAATCAACCCCATCATGCCGGTTATCGGGGTAGCAATACAGGATTTATCTAATCAACTCTGTTTATTTCCTATCACAACGATTGTCGATATCAACCGTTGATCAAACCGATAACGGATGGATTGTTTTCTAAACTGGAGAATTCAAAAATGTTTGTGGGCTTTGGTTTAAAATCCAGGCCGCGAGCTTTGCGCATCCGGTTGCGAAGATTATTCATCTTCGTTCGCTGAATTGATTCGAATCTTAAGTGGGATATGCTGGGATGCCGAAGAAGTTAAAGTTAGTAGTTAAGTTTGTCGCAATCTTGTTGTAGCGCTGCACGATGTATTTATTAATGTATTTATTTGTTTGTTTAGAGAGGAGATCAATTGAGAAAGGTTGCGATATTACAGTCGAATTATATTCCATGGAAGGGTTACTTCGACATCATAGCTGCGGTTGATGAATTTATCCTATATGACGACGTGCAATTTACCACGCGTGATTGGCGAAACAGAAATAAGATCAAAGTAAATGGTCAATTACAGTGGTTAACTATTCCAGTAAATCACAGCCGTTCTGACAGAATTTGCGATGTGAAGATATCCTTTGGTGATTGGAATATTAAACATTGGAAGACACTGCAAATGAGTTACGGCCGTGCATCGGCATTCCGCGATACAGCCGAGTTTGTCGGAGAAATGTACCAATCGGCACGATCAGCTTATTTGAGTGAAATCAATGCTGAGTTTATCCGCGCAATTAGTAATTTTCTTGGAATTGGCACCAGAATCACCCGATCGTCCGATTATAGCTATGGTGGTGATAAATCGGAAAAGCTGTTAGCGCTATGTAAGGCAGCCGGTGCTGATTGTTACTTGAGCGGGCCGGCAGCCAGATCGTACCTGGATGAATCGTTGTTTGAAAAGGAAAACATCAAAGTTGAATGGATGGATTACTCGGGTTACCCGGAATATCCGCAGATGGGTAGCCCTTTCGAACATGGTGTATCCATCCTCGATCTTATATTTAATACCGGAAGTTCAGCAGGATCACTCATGAAATTTGTCAAACCGACTGCAAATGTTGTCAGCTAACAGTACAATGTTAGAGATTATAGTTTATTCATTATCTGACGATGCCTAACACAGTTCTTCAAAGACAATTCTTTACTGGAATTAAATGAAATTATCAACCGAACGAATTCTATTTTATGCATTTTGTGTCCTGGCAGCGTCGCCTTTATTATTTTCACATTATCCGCCAATGGTTGATGTGCCGCAGCATGCCGCGGCAATTGCTACGCTCAATAATCTCTCGCTGCCGGATTTTCCTTATCATGATCTTTATTATGTCGATTGGGTCCGTCCTTATTTAGGCGGTTATTTAATCCTTTGGGGAGCAAGTCAATTCCTGCCCATCCTGGTGGCAATCAAGCTATTGATAGCTTTAGCTGTGATTGCCACACCGTTCGTTGCATCGCTAATCCGCGCCCACTTCGGTGGCGATCCCAGATGGGATTGGTTGTTGCTCCCAATCGGTTACGGTTTTGCATTTCAATGGGGTTTTTTTAATTTCATTATCGGTGCACCATTTGTTTTGCTATTTTTGTTGTCCGCGTTTAAATACGCGGAAGCACCGAGACTAAAATCAGGGCTGTGGTTAGCTTTGTTTTCATTTGCCTTGCTGCCAATTCATTTGCTTGTAGCTGCTTTTGGTTGCGGATTGGCATTTTTATATGTCATTGCCGGCCGTTTACAGTGGAAACAGAAATTACTGGCAGCATTGCCTTTTATCAGTCCATTACCGGTTGTTATTATTTATTTAATCGCGTGGGTAAGTGAAGGTGGGCAAGCCAGCGGCGAGGGGCCTTGGGGGCTCAGTATTTATAGACCGATTGAATTACTGGCGACTGCGGTTGGGTTGACTTCCGGCAGAATAAATGCGGTTATTGCTTTACTGCTTCTCGCTCTGCCGTTTCTGCTCGGTGCCCGCATTACCAACGATAGACCAAGGCAAATGGTATTTTTAGCTTACCTGCTATGGATGATGGTTGGGCCTAATTTTATTTTAGGAAATTTTTTTACGTATAATCGTTTTTCATTGTACGCTGTCCCGATGTTGCTTGTAATTATGACAAAACCGGCGTCCACGACACGTTCTGTAAAATATGGATCTTTACTTCGTGCCTTGCTGGCTGTCGTTCCTGTAACGCTCATCGTATTGCTCTGCTTTCAGTTTGCGAACTTCGATAAGGAATCACAAGGTTACCGGGATATTGAAGCAAGGATGCAACCGCAAAAACGCGTATTGGGGCTCATTTACGATAACCAGAGCGCTATTTTCAGATTGCCCATGTATTTGCATTTTGCATCCTGGTATCAGGCGGAACATTCCGGAGCAGTGGACTTCAGTTTTTCTCAGTTTGGCTTGCTGGTTAGACATAAACCCGATGCTGCGGTAGCAGTGTCCTCACAATTTGCATGGCAGCCTGGGGCTTTTGACTGGAAAACTAATAAAGGCTGGCTTTATGATTATTTTCTTGTTCGATCTGAGGATGGCATCGATTCAAAAATCATTGAAACGGCGGAATGCACAGTCAAATATGTAACGCATAGCGGTTCTTGGTGGTTATATGAAATCGAACTTGGAGATAAAGACGATCCCGCGTCGTGCTCGGCAAAACGTACTGCAGAACTTCGACAGTAATGTCGCGGGATAAGTGATGATTCAAACGCATGAGCATCAACGATCAAGATATAGCCGGAAGTGTCATGCTAAGAGAATGTGGGCGGTTATTGGTATGAATGGAAATAACCGCGACGTTATTAAGAGTTTAGAATCGCATCTTCTAATGCAATCACAATTTCTTGTTGCTGATTGAAGTTGAGATCTATCCAAAGTGGTAGTCGAATGACCCGTTCAGCGCAGGAGTCGGTGTTAATCAGCTCGCCGGATGTCCGTCCGAATTTTTTACCGGCTGGCGATGAATGCAGCGGAATATAGTGAAAAATCGCACCGATTCCTCGGGATTTCATTTTTTGCAAAATTTCGTCGCGCGGTAGATTTTCCGATAATAGTACATAATACATATGCGCATTATGTTGGCAATGGTCAGGGATAATCGGTCTGCGTAACAAACCGCGGTTTTCCAGTGATTCAAGTAACCGGTGGTATTCATTCCATATGTCAATGCGCTGCTGGGTAATTTGTTCGGCGACTTCGAGTTGCGCCCATAAAAACGCCGATATCAATTCTCCCGGCAAGAAGGAGGAGCCAACATCCTGCCAGGTGTATTTATCTACATGGCCCCGAAAAAATTGCGTGCGATTGGTGCCTTTTTCTCGAATAATTTCGGCTTGCAATGATAAAGATGGATCATTAATGAGGATGCATCCGCCTTCTCCGGAAATAACATTTTTGGTTTCATGAAAGCTGTAAGCGCCAAGATCGCCGATGCTTCCAAGCGCGCGCCCTTTATACGTGGACATCACGCCTTGCGCGGCATCTTCGACTATTTTGATATTGTGTTGCTTGGCAATGGGTAAAATGGTGTCCATCTCGCACGATACTCCGGCATAGTGGACGGGAACAATGGCTTTGGTGCGTTCTGTGATGGCATCGGCTATCAGGTTTTCATCAATATTTAAGGTATCCGGTCTAATATCGACAAAAACCGGAACACCGCCTCGAAGTACAAATGCATTGGCTGTCGAAACAAAAGTGTAGGAAGGCATGATAATTTCATCGCCCGGCTGTATGTTCAATAACAACGAAGACATTTCCAAAGCGGCTGTGCAAGAATGGGTTAACAGTACTTTTGCGCTGCCGGTATGAGACTCGAGCCATTGATGACATCGCTTCGTGTAAGGACCATCGCCCGCAAGGATATTGTGAAAATGCGCATCCGCAATGTAGTAGAGCTCTTTGCCGGACATGTGAGGTTTGTTAAAGGGGATCATGGCATTTCCTCTGAAGAAAAGTGGCTTGTTTTGTTATTGACTGACTTTTTGACTATCTGAATTCTCACTGAAAACAAAAAATTTGAACGTAATGAATAAAAAACCAGCGACTATAAAAATAGCAATACCCTGTACCCATTGGTGCGGATAATGATAATAATCAACAAATATCAGAAGTAACAGAAAATTAAGCGTGTAACCCATTATATGCGCAATAACGTAACGGATCGTCGAATTCACCCAATGTCCGGTATGTTGAAACGTCCATTTGCGATTGGCTAAATAACTGGTAGTTGCGCCACAAAAATATAGTATAGACATCACCAGCTTGGGTTCTGCGCCAAAAGACGTAATTAACAGATAGACCGCATACCAGCTTAAATTGGTGATGATGCCAATCATCCCATAATAAAACAGTTGTTTGAAAGATTTTGTCAAAAGTAACATTTTACTGTCATTGGGATTGCAGATATCCGGCTGAACCACGTGATGCATCGGGTGAAAACTGCGTATTATTTTTACACATGAATCTTACAAAAAAATGAATCCGCGAGGTTACTGAAATATTTGCCAGGCAAGCAGTCCGGCGAGCAGGATCGCAATAAGAGCAAGCAACCGGTTTTGGCGTTTTTCTTCAATAATTAAATCGGCCATTCTTTTTTCCAATTCATGGTTGCGATTTTCCGCCAATGCCTGATGAATGAGGCGGGGGAACTCCGGCATGATAACGGCCCAGTTAGGCGCTTCTTTTTGAGCACGGCTAGTGAATCCGCGCCAGCCGATTTGTTCGGACATCCAGTTTTCCAGAAAGGGTTTGGCTGTTTTCCACAAATCCAAATCGGGATCCAGATCACGTCCCAAGCCTTCGATATTAAGTAATGTTTTTTGCAATAAAACCAGTTGCGGTTGGATCTCGACATTGAATTGCCGGGAAGCTTGAAATAACTGCAGCAAAACGCGCCCAAATGAAATTTCTTTCAGCGGTTTGTCGAAAATAGGTTCGCAGACGGCTCGAATGGCGGCTTCAAAATCATCCACCCGAGTATCTTTGGGAGCCCAGCCGGCTTCGACATGCGCTTGCGCTACTCGTGCGTAGTCGCGCCGGAAAAAAGCCAGGAAGTTTTGCGCGAGATAATTTTTATCCTGATCGCTCAATGTACCCATGATACCGAAATCAACCGCAATGTAGCGGCCGTCATTGCCGACAAAGATATTGCCGGGATGCATATCCGCATGGAAATAGCCGTCACGAAATACCTGCGTAAAAAATATTTCCACGCCAACTCGTGCCAACTGAGGGATATCGATACCTTGTGCTTTCAGCTCATCGACATGGCTGATCGGAATCCCCTTGACACGCTCCATGACCATCACATTGTTGCGGCAGAAATCCCAATAGACCTCCGGAACCAGCAGGAGCGGAGAATCCAGGAAATTGCGGCGTAACTGGCTGCAATTAGCGGCTTCGCGCATTAAATCAAGCTCATCGTCCAAATGCCTGGCAAATTCCGAGACAACTTGGCGCAATTTCAGGCGTTTACCATCCGACCACAGCATCTCGGCCAACCAAGCGCCGGTATCCATCAAGGCAACATCATGTGCAATAATGGTTGACAGATTGGGGCGCAAAATCTTGACTGCCACTTCGGTGCCATTGTGTAATATCGCCAAATGAACTTGCGCTACGGACGCGCTGGCGAGCGGTGTCAGATCAAACTTGAAAAAAACCTCATCAACCTTTTGGCCATATTCCGCTTCTAGCGTGGTCACTACCAAATCGGAAGAAAACGGAGGTACCTGGTCTTGCAGTTTGGCCAGTTCATCGGCGATATCCTGTGGCAGCAAATCGCGCCGGGTGGATAGCATCTGTCCGAATTTAACAAAGATCGGACCCAGCGCCGTTAAAGCCAAACGTAAACGTTCTCCGCGTGGTTTATCCAGTTTGCGCCAAAAAGTCACGGTTCTGACAATGACACGCAAAAATTGCAACCGGCTATGACTCAGAACGAATTCGTCCAATCCGGATTGAAACGCAACGTATAAAATTTTTAGGAGGCGGAATAAGCGCATGAATGATTAGAAATCGGGGGCGAGCTTTGAATCCAGCGAGTCAGTTTGTGCATCGCGAACTATTATTCATAATTACATAATTTTCGGTGTTCATTGCCGTTTGTATCATTCGCTCAATGGAAAAATTCGCTGTGTCAGCCGGTTTAATCGCTGCTCCAGCGCTTTTGCTTCCATCTGCAAATTTGCTATTTCCTCAGCCAGCTGCCGGGTAGCAACGGATTTGGTTAAGATATTAGTCTCTTCAGTCAGGTAATCTTTCAGCGACCGGGTTAAACGATCAACATTGTCAATTTGGCACTGAACAAAATTCTTGCCGGTTTGTGAGATGCGATGTGCCGGGATGTCGCCGACTACATTGCTCAAATCATTTTCGAAGATTACGCTTAAATCAATTTGCCTGCCGATATCGAGCAATTCTTCCGCCAGCGCTTGATCACCCATCGTTGTTATTTGATCGAAAACTTTAGCATCACCTGCAAGTAATCTGAACAATACCGGGTGCGCCAGTACCAATGTGGTGTCGGCGTTGCTTTCATTTTCCGCCGGTTGCATTTCCCCTGCGGCATCAATCAACATCCCAAGCGTAATCAAGGGAGGTATCTTGATACAGATCGTTTTGCCTGAGTGCTTTTGTAATCGCTTGCCTGCCCAAGCTTCGCAACGTAGTACATGGTTGACGGGATTAATTGCAACGGCTGCCAGCATTATATGTGAGAAAAAAAGATCGTAATGTTCGGAATAACAGAGAAAGCCATCGTTATTTTTATTTTATCGTGTATGCGGTTCCAGAATACTCGAATCTTAGGCATTGAGCGATTAAAATACCGGTTCGAGTATAGCACCATATCGGTGATTCATTATGCAGATCGGCTAAAATAGCGCATGTCTAGGATAACCGTTTCGCAGTAAAACCAAGTCATTCGTTCAGTTTTCTTTTCAATATAGTGTTGACTTGCGTTGGGTTGGCTTTTCCTTGCGTTGCCTTCATGATCTGACCGATTAGTGCGTTAAATGCTTTTTCCTTGCCGCTGCGATAATCGGCAACGAGTTGCGCGTTGGCGGCTAATATTTCATTCACCAATTTTTCGATAGCACCGTCATCCGAAATTTGTTTTAAGCCTTTTGCGGCAATGATCGCATCCGGGTCTTGATCAAATTCACCGTTCCACATGCTTTCAAATACGGCTTTTGCGCCTTTGCCGGAAATGGTGCCGTCATTGATGCGTGTTAAGAGCGCGGCAAGCCGCTCAGGGTTGACCGGGCAGTCGTTGATTTCAATACCGTCTTTGTTCAATTGCCCATTGATATCGCCCATTATCCAATTGGCGCATAGTTTGGCTTGTGACGGTAAGTACTTGACTGTTGATTCAAAATAATCCGCAGTCTCGCGCGAACTGGTCAACACGGCCGCATCGTAGGCGGACAAGCCGAATTCCGAGATATAGCGATTGCGGCGTGCTTGCGGCAATTCCGGCAAGGTTGATTGAATTTGAGCAATCCAGCTTGGCGAAATCTCCAATGGCAATAAATCCGGATCGGGGAAATAGCGGTAATCGTTGGCATCTTCCTTGCTGCGCATGGTTCGTGTTTCATCTTTACCAGGATCGTATAGTCTTGTTTCCTGAAGGATTGTGCCGCCGTCTTCAAGAATTTCAATTTGCCGTTGCGCCTCATAGTCGATGGCTTTTTCCAAAAAACGGAATGAATTCAGATTCTTGATTTCGCAGCGCGTACCCAACTTTTCAGTGCCGCGCGGACGAACCGAGACATTGGCGTCGCAGCGAAACGAACCTTCCTGCATGTTGCCATCACAGATTCCAATCCAGCGCACCAAAGCGTGCAGGGTTTTGGCATAAGCCACAGCCTCAACGCTGCTGCGTAGATCCGGTTCGGAGACGATTTCCAGTAACGGCGTTCCGGCCCGGTTCAAATCGATACCGGTCATACCATGAAAATCCTCGTGCAAGGACTTGCCGGCATCTTCCTCCAGGTGCGCGCGTGTCAGACGGATCGTCTTTTCCTCACCTTCAATTTGAATCGTGATGGTTCCGCCTTGCACCACCGGCAGTTCGTATTGGCTGATCTGATAGCCTTTCGGCAAGTCGGGGTAGAAATAATTTTTGCGCGCGAAAATCGATGGTGAGTTGATTTTGGCGCCGACTGCCAGGCCGAATTTAACGGCTCGCTCAACCGCGCCTTTGTTCAATACCGGCAGCACCCCCGGCAGCGCCAGATCAATGACACATGCTTGCGTGTTCGGCGGCGCGCCATAGGCGGTGGAAGCGCCTGAAAAAATTTTGGAACGTGTTGACAACTGCGCATGAACTTCCAGACCGATGACGATTTCCCACTGCATGATAGCTTTCTCGACTAACGATTGATGACGATCGATTGATGATTGTTAAAAAGGTGATTTTAAATGCCAATCCGTGACCAGCTGGTATTGATGCGCGGCATTCAGCAGATGCGCTTCCTTAAAGTAATTACCGATGATATGCAAACCGATTGGACGGTTCCTGTCGCCGAAACCGATCGGAATCGACATCGCCGGCATACCGGTTAGATTGGCGGCGCTGGTGTAGATATCCGATAAATACATCTGAATCGGATCGCCGCTTTTCTCACCCAGATTGAATGCCACGGTCGGCGTTGTCGGGCCCATGATAATGTCGCATTGTTTGTAGGCTTCGGTGAAATCCTGCGCAATCAGGCGGCGCAGCTTTTGCGCTTTAATGTAATAGGCATCGTAATAACCATGCGACAACACGTAAGTGCCGATGAGAATGCGCCGTTTGACTTCCGCGCCGAAACCTTGCGCGCGCGATTTGCGGTACATATCGGCGAGATCGCTGTATGATTCGGCACGATACCCATAGCGCACGCCGTCGAACCGCGACAAATTGCTCGAAGCTTCGGCGGGCGCCAGCACATAGTAAACCGGGATTGCTAGCGGTGCATTCGGTAACGAGATTTCGACGGTTTGAGCGCCCAGTTTGCGGTATTCATTCAGTGCGTTGTCGACAGCGCTGGCGACATCGCCGCTCATGCCAGCGGCAAAATATTCCTTCGGCAAGCCAATTCGCAAACCGGATAGCGGTTTTTGCAGATCGCGGGAATAGTCTTCGGCTTCGCGCTGCAGGCTGGTGGAATCGCGGGCATCAAAACCGGTCATGACATTTAATAGCAATGCCAGATCTTCGGCTGATTTGGCCATCGGGCCGCCTTGATCGAGACTGGAAGCAAATGCGATCATGCCGTAACGGGATACTAATCCATAAGTTGGTTTGATGCCGGAAATACCGCACAGGGCGGCGGGCTGACGGATCGAGCCGCCGGTATCGGTGCCGGTCGCGGCAGGCGCCAATCTGGCTGCAACCGCGCAGGCGGCGCCGCCAGAGCTGCCGCCGGGTACCGCGGCCGGATCCCAAGGATTTTTCACCGGACCGAAATAAGATGTTTCATTACTCGATCCCATGGCAAATTCGTCCATGTTGGTTTTGCCGATATTGACGGCACCGGCTTGATTGAAGCGTTCGATGACACCAGCATCGTAAGGTGATACGAAATTTGCCAGCATTTTTGAGCCGCAGGTGGTTAGCCAGCCTCTGGCGCAGAAAATGTCTTTCTGAGCGATTGGAATACCGGTCAACGGTCCTGCTTCCCCGGCAGCAATCATTTTGTCTGCTATCCGCGCTTGCGCCAGACTCATATCTTCATTAATCGTGATGAATGCGTTGTATTCGGAATTGAGTTGCTTGATGCGTTGCAGAAATTCGGTGGTCAGTTCTGTGCTGGAAATCTTTTTTGCAGTGAGCTGGTTTGCGAGCTGTTTAAGGCTGTCGTTAAACATGGCGATACGGAATCGTGATAAAAATTTTTCGTTAAGTTGGTATGCTTCTCTATGTCACTTATGGTTAATGCTTTTTATTCTATGACTTGTGGAACCAGGTAGAGATCCGCTTCGACTTGCGGCGCGATTGATTGATATAATTGGTGCTGATCAGTTTCCGTGATTTCGTCTTCTCGTAACCGCTGAAAAACATTTTGCGCATGAGACATCGGTTCCACGGTTTCCGTATCAACCGCTTGCATGGATTCAATCAAATTGAAAATACCGGATAACTGCTCCAAAGTTTCTTCTGCCTCTTGATCATTAATCTCAATATAAGCCAGTTCAGCGATCCGTTTTACATCGTTTACAGACAAAGTCATTTTATATCGGTAGCCTTATATTCAAAGAAGTATTAGGGTATCATGCCGCAGTTTAACCGGCGTATTATTTTTTGCAGGTTTTATTTATCATTCGCTCTCATCATAATTACTAATATCGGATTCTGCCACTATGTTTAATTTCTTGAGCAACAGCATTCTTGGAAGTTATTTCTCAACAGACATGGCGATTGATTTGGGCACAGCCAATACGCTGATTTATGTTCACGGCCAAGGTATCGTGCTGGATGAGCCTTCTGTGGTGGCTATTCGCGAAGAAAGCGGCGCCAATGGGAAAAAAATGATTCAGCAAGTCGGCCTTGCTGCCAAGCAAATGCTCGGACGCACACCAGGCAATATCACGGCAATCCGGCCGATGAAGGATGGTGTGATTGCGGATTTTACCGTGACCGAGCAAATGCTCAAGATGTTCATCCGTAAGGTGAATCCGCCGCGTTTATTTTCCGCCAATCCACGTATCGTCATTTGTGTGCCTTACGGTTCCACGCAAGTGGAACGGCGGGCAATCCGGGAAGCAGCGTATGGCGCCGGCGCGCGTAAAGTCGAATTGATCGAAGAACCGATGGCTGCCGCATTGGGTGCCGATCTGCCGGTGGAATCGCCGACCGGTTCCATGGTGGTGGATATCGGCGGCGGTACCACGGAAGTGGGCGTGATTTCGTTAGGCGGAATCGTATTTTCCAATTCGGTTCGCGTCGGCGGGGATAAATTCGACGAAGCGATTATCAATTATATCCGCCGCAATTATGGCATGCTGATTGGTGAAGTGACCGCTGAGATCATTAAGAAGGAAATCGGTTCGGCTTTCCCCGGCTCCGAAGTCCGCGAAATCGAAGTGAAAGGCCGTAATCTGGCGGAAGGCATCCCGCGCAGCTTTACCATTTCAAGTAATGAGATACTGGAAGCACTGGCGGAACCGCTCAATAGCATCGTGAGCGCGGTTAAATCGGCGCTGGAGCATACGCCGCCCGAACTGGGAGCGGATATTGCCGAGAAGGGTATGGTCATGACCGGTGGCGGTGCGTTATTACGGGATATTGACCGGTTGTTGATGGAAGAAACCGGTTTATCGGTGATCGTTGCCGATGATCCGTTGACTTGCGTGGTGCGTGGCGCTGGCATCGCTCTGGAAAATATGGACCGATCAATCGGTATTTTTGCTCGCGACTAATTAGTGCTTTAATTTTCAGGTTTTTCTTGCGTGCCGGTCTGGAAAAGATTCAATGATTGAGTACGAGACGTAATGGAAAAAACGCCTCAGTTTTTCAGAAATGGCCCCGGTCCGTTTGCACGATTATTGGTATTTGCATTACTTTCATGTGTGTTGATTGCCGAAGATGTCCGTTTTAAGTTTTTCCCGCAGTTGCGGCAGACAATAGGTATGCTTATTCATCCTTTGCAGAAAATTGCTTATTTTCCTGCGACCGTTTATGACCAGTTGGAAAAGTTTGTTGGCAGTTTTTACTTGCTGGAAGAAAATGCCAAACTGCGTCAACTGTACTGGGACCGGCGCGAACAATTGTTGAAACTGGAAGCGCTGGAAGCCGAGAATCTGCATTTGCGCAAACTATTGGGAGCCATTCAGCAAATTCAAGCCAATATCAAAACCAGAACTGTTCTGGCGGAGATTCTGTCTACACCGCGCGATCCCTTTAACCATAAAATTACGATCAATAAAGGCAGCTTTCACGGGATTCAGCTAGGACAAGCGGTTATTGATGATAAAGGGATCATTGGACAGGTGACGCAGCTTTATCCATGGTCTGCCGAAGTGACGCTGCTGACCGATAAAGATCATGCTGTGCCAGTGCAAGTCACCCGTAACGGGTTACGTTCAATCATTTCGGGCAGCGGCAAAAATAATGAACTGGAATTGCGTTACTTGTCGGTGAATACCGATATTCAGCGCGGCGATCTGTTGGTTACTTCCGGAATCGGGGGCGTTTATCCGCCGGGTATTCCGGTTGCCATTGTTGAAAGGATCGGGCACGATCCAGTCGGTGATTTTGCGCTGATTATCAGCACGCCGGTGGCAGGCGTGGAACGAAACCGGCAGGTATTGGTTTTATCCTTAGTACAATCGGAGCTTAACGAGTCTGGTGAGGTACCGGCAATTGAACCGGGAGAGGAATAAAGAAAACAACGCTATTCAGGAAAACTTTTTAGAGCAGGATATGTATTTGCCTGCGAGTAGCTGGTTTGTCGCTATGAGTTTGGTAGCAGCCCTGATTCTGAATTTCTTGCCGTTACCTGAAGAAATTTCGTTTCTGCGGCCTGATTTCGTGGCACTCTTACTCGCTTTCTGGAATATCAATCATCCGAACAGAATGGGCATGGGTGTGGCTTTTGGCATGGGTCTCATGATGGATGTCGGCAATGTCAGTATACTGGGGCAGCATGCCTTGGCCTATTGCATGGTTGTTTATCTCACGACAATCTTCGGACGTCGTTTAAGGTTGTTTGGTTTGTTGCAGCAAGCGCCGCAAGTGGGCCTGGTGTTGTTCATTATGCAAATCGTTATCATGCTGGTTGCCACATCCACCGGTGCATCAATCGCCGATTGGCAATTTTTTATCGCTGCGGTGTCCGGCAGCATTATCTGGGTGCCGATGTCTTGGCTGCTGACGTGGTTGCTGCAGCCCAAACCCGATCCCGATGCGTTATGAAGCAACACGTTGAGTTACGCAACCTTCCTGTCGAATTAAACAAATTCCGGATCCGGCTTGCCATCAGCGCGGGTTTTATGCTGATGTTATTTCTAGTCCTCTATGCACGATTTTATTATCTGCAGGTTACGCAACAAGAGCACTATCATACCCTGGCGGAAGCGAATCGTATTTCCATTCTTCCGGTAGTGCCCAACAGGGGCTTGATTCTTGACCGGAATGGCCGGGCGCTGGCGCAAAACTACTCGGCTTACACCTTGGAAGTGGTACCCAGTAAAATCAGTGATCTTGACGCCACTTTGGATGAATTGGCGGCATTGATCGAAATTACTTCAACGGACCGGCAGCGCTTTAAGAAATTATTGAAAGAAAGCAAGCGCTTCAAAAGTCTTCCCATCAGGAGCCGCTTGACGGATGTGGAGATTGCGACCTTTGCCGCAAACCGTTATCGTTTTCCGGGGATTGAAATCAAAGCACGGGTATTTCGTCAGTACCCGGAGAAAGAAATTGTGTCGCATGTGATCGGCTATATCAGCCGCATCAATGACCAGGATCTCGAATATCTGGAGCGTAGCGGAGAACTCCGCAATTATCGCGGTTCGCAGCATATCGGGAAAATCGGCATTGAGCAGAGCTATGAGAAACAATTGCACGGTATTACGGGTTTCGAGGAAGTGGAAACCGATGCGGCGGGACGCTCGATTCGTGTTTTGTCCCGGACGCCGCCGATTCCTGGTAGCAATCTGATTCTTTCTTTGGATTTAGGGCTACAGCAAGCTGCGGAACAAGCTTTTGGCGACCGCCGCGGGGCACTGGTCGCCCTGGATCCGAATAACGGTGAAGTGCTGGCATTTGTCAGTAAGCCCGGATATGACAATAATCTTTTTATCGGCGGTATTGATCATGAGAACTGGAAGTTGCTGAATGGATCGATTGACCGGCCGCTCAATAACCGGGCATTGCGCGGTGTCTATCCGCCAGGATCGACATTCAAGCCATTCATGGCGCTTGCTGCATTGGAATTGGGAAAGCGAACACCGGAATACAGTATGAATGATCCCGGTTTTTTTTCGTTGCCGGGAGTCGACCGGCGTTATCGCGATTGGAAACCGGGCGGTCACGGCAGAGTCGATCTGCATAAATCCATCGTTGTATCGTGCGATACCTATTATTACAGTCTCGCAAACGATCTTGGCATCGATAATATTTATAGTTTTATCAGCCAATTCGGACTGGGCCGCAAAACGGGTATTGATGTTGAAGGCGAAGTATCCGGGCTATTGCCGTCGGCAGCCTGGAAAATGAGTCAATACAAACAAAAGTGGTATGCCGGGGATACTATCTCGGTTTCAATCGGTCAAGGGTACAATTTGACGACCCCTTTGCAACTGGCTTTTGCAACGATGCTGATTGCCAATGAAGGCAAGGCTTACCGGCCGCATTTTGTTAAACAGATTCAGGACAGTCAAACCGGCGAAATCGAGGAAATTCCGGCGCAATTAATGTATACCCTGAATTTAAAGCCAAGGCATCTGGAAGTTGTCAAACAAGCATTGGTGGATGTTACCAAGCCGGGTGGAACAGCAGCGAGAGCCGGCGCCAATGCGGCTTATACCTTCGCGGGAAAGACCGGAACGTCGCAAGTCATTGGCATCAAACAGGGAGAGCGTTACGATGAGAAACGCATCAATGAGCGGCACCGCGATCACGCGATGTTTATCGCGTACGCTCCCGCAGAAAATCCCCAAATCGCTCTAGCGGTGTTGGTAGAAAATACCGGAACCGGCGGTTCGACGGCGGCGCCGATTGCCAGGCAAGTATTCGATTATTATCTGTTAGGAAAAATGCCGGAAACAGCGCTAGCGCAAGCGGCCGGTCCGGCTGGTGATCGTGGTCATGATCACTTGTGAGAAAACGGTCGTTGAGTCTTAAACGATCGTCCAATATCGACAATCAATTCATTATTGCATGATAGAAGTTAAGACCATTTGGCATTACCTGACGCGCTATGTCGATAGTTTTTTGCTGATCGGATTGGTGGCGCTGATGTCCGTCGGACTGTTCGTGCTCTATAGCGCTACCGGTGCCAATATGGCGCGGGTCAGCAATCAATTTGTCAATATGCTGATAGCGTTGGTGATCATGTGGCTGGTTGCGAATATTCCTTTGCAGCAAATCATGCGCTTGGCATTACCGCTTTATCTGTTGGGACTTGCATTACTTGTCGGCGTGGCGCTGTTTGGAGAGATCAATAATGGCGCCCGGCGCTGGCTGAATATTGGAATTACCCGGATTCAGCCGTCGGAATTGATGAAAATCGCCATTCCGCTGATGATGGCGTGGTATTTTGATAAGCATGAAATTACCTTACGCTTGCGTGACTATCTCGGTGCCACGATTTTGCTGTTGCTGCCGGTGCTTTTGATTTTGCGGCAGCCAGATTTGGGAACGGCTTTATTGATCGCTGCCAGCGGCTTCTTCGTGCTGTTTTTGGCGGGCTTGTCTTGGCGTATCATAGCGGGGCTATTGTTGACGGTATCGGCCAGTCTGCCGGTTCTTTGGACATTCATGCATGACTATCAGCGCCGCCGCATCATGACATTGCTGGATCCGACGCAAGATCCGCTAGGGGCCGGTTATCATACGATCCAATCGTCAATTGCGATCGGTTCCGGCGGTATTAGCGGCAAAGGCTGGTTAAACGGTACGCAAACGCAATTGGATTTCTTACCCGAGCAAAGCACGGATTTTATTTTTGCGGTCTTTTCCGAAGAATTTGGTCTTATCGGTAATACCATGTTATTATTGCTTTATTTTCTGGTAATCGGACGTTGTTTGATTATCACCGCAAACGCTTCAACACAATTTACGAGATTGATTGCCGGTTCCATTACACTCACATTCTTTACGTATATTTTTGTAAACATGGGCATGGTGAGCGGCATTCTGCCGATTGTGGGAGTACCGCTGCCGCTGATCAGTTACGGTGGCACTTCGATGGTGACGATGTTACTGGGTTTTGGTATTTTGATGAGTATTCAGACACACCCCAAGCTTGTCAAAACATAACAAACACGAATTCAGTTTTGCAGGAGGTAGTTGTAATTGTTTATATTCAAACCGTTCGCAAATATAAATAGATTGTTGCTGGCGTTGCTAATAGTGATATTGTCCGCTTGCAGCAGCACACCGCAATACAACCAGCAATCTTCCATTCAAAAAAAACCGGATGCAGTCAATACGGTCTTACCGGATTCGAAATATCGCTTAGCGGCCGGTAGCAAACGTGGCGGCGGTTATTACCTTGATGATGGTCCCGAAGACAACCCTCCACCAAATTTGCATTTGGTTCCGGACGCTGTTCCCAAAACCGAGCCGCTCCGATCGGCAAATATGCAACCGTATGTTGCTTTGGGTAAAACTTTTAAGCCGATGACTGAATTGACACCTTATAAAAAGCGAGGAATCGCTTCTTGGTATGGGCGCCGGTATCATGGAAATAATACCGCGTCGGGTGAAGTCTACGATATGTACGCGATGACCGCAGCGCACCCGACACTGCCATTACCCAGCTATGCCCGGGTAACCAATCTGGACAACGGTAAAACGGTGATCGTGCGGCTCAACGACCGTGGCCCGTTTCTTGCGGATCGTGTAATTGATTTGTCCTACACGGCGGCTTACAAGCTCGGCATATTGGCGGCCGGCAGCGGCCGTGTTGAAATCGAAAGTATTATACCCGAGGGTGATTCAATGGCATTGGCTCTTTCCAAACCATCAAAATCATTACCGGTGGCGGATAGTAATGCAGAAATGGCTCTGGTTTATTTGCAACTGGGGGCTTTTGGTTCGCCCGATAATGCCCGGAATTTTCTGGCGCAAGTGCGGAAAAGAATTCCTTCTTTGAAGGATTCCGTCAACATTTCTAAAAATAATGGACTGTACAAAATTCATGCGGGACCTTATCCCGATCAAGCAGTCGCCAAATTAGCGGCCAATTCGATCAGCCGGCATCTGGCGGTTACGCCGATCGTAGTAGCCGATTAACCGCGGCAAAAAAAATCCCTATTGCAAGCAATAGGGATTAAAGGGCCTCGTCATAAAATCGTTCATCACAATCAGCGGTTGAATGTAAAACATCTTCATCAGTAAAGGTATCGCCACGTTTTTTACATTCCGCTTCGATGTTTGGATCGATTGCGATTAATTGATTCTAAGTTTAATACCTACTGAATATTTTGAAGATGAAAACAGAGAGGAAATATACCCCTATATCTCAAATATGGCTGTGACTTTTCTCACACCGTCGTGCAGATTTTTTCTATGACCATTAACTGCCGACTTTTACAAAATTACCGTCCTGATTCACCCAAGCCTCGCCGGTAAAAGCATCGGTAATCGTTGTAGCATCGGTGGCAAAGCAATCGGCAACAACTTGGTTGGTGTAAGTTCCCCGTATGTAATATTTTACTGGCGGCGTCACCACAATGCCCGTGACTGGGAGACTGCCCAATGTAGCAGTCAGTGGTGTGGTGATATCCAGGCAGAGATCGGAATTCACAACCAAATTCGCTGTTGCGGCGGGTGCGTTGATGGTGCAATGTTTTACATTAGCGGATGCGTCGACAATGGCTTGAAACGGATTCGGCAATCCTGGGATGGTGGTCGATAAGCCCTCGATACTCGATGAGGTTACGTTATTGCTGCCGAGTATGGAGATACCGCTGGCGGTCGTCTGTTCTGGGATTTTGCATAAATTGGTGTTAGAGAGATCCGCTACCACGGCGCATGTACCGCTGGTTGTAACGGTAACGACGTTGTCGCTCTGGCTGTAATTGACTCCAGCCAATGTGTTTGCTGTATCGCAAGCGGCAATTGCACTCGATCCGCCGGAATTATTGATGTAGTTAATCAGATTCGATAGCGAGTCGATCACGGTCGGATTGCTTCCCCAAGGGCCCCCCATCGCATAAACGATATTGTCGCTCTTGTTGACGCCGACATAGATATTGGATTCCGGATAATGCCGGAATAACCAGGGTTCGATGCTTTGGGTTGCGCGCCGGCTGGGGAAAACCGACGGGAAGGTATTTTCCGCCCAATTGAAAAGTTTTTCAGAGTCGCTTGCAATCGTGGCTTGAGCCCAATGAGTATTGCCGAATAAGACGAGCGCGCATAAGAATAATTTGAATGGTTTCATAGAAAGAATCTCCTGTGAGTTGAGTAATAATAATCCTTTCAGGTCAATAGATTATCTAATTCGAGATGAAAGACGGCCAAGCTTAATTGTAAAGAAATACTTTTACGGGCAAAAACAAGAATTAACCATGAAAAAGGTTTTTTTCTATTCGCGCAATGCACATCGGCGTGTGTTTTGCTGCGATTCCCGGTTGTTATTACCGGTTGCTCTGCCGGCATCAACGTCAGTGCATCCGAGAGCGATTATTGATGAACCTTGACGGCGAGCTGCAGTAATTTTGAACTGATATCCAACCCCGTCTTTCTCGCGATTCCCAGGTTGATTTCAAAAACGACTTTCTCGTTCACCAGGCTCATATTGATGGTGATGCCTTTCGATACGGCGCTGGGACTGTCCGCAAGTGTCAGAATCGGTTTGCCGGTCAAATGGCGCATCAATTCCGTTAGGTTGTCGTTGACCGATTTGGTAAAGAAAATCGCCTGGCATTGATCCAATTGCTCAGGATTATTGATCCGTGACACTCTGATCGATCGCGCACCGACTGCTTTGTTTTGCAATTTATCGATTTCATGGCCAAAATAATCCTCGCCATATAAGCATAGATTCATTACCGGATCGGTATGGCTTGGCCATTGGGTGAATGCGATGAAGTTATAGATAAAAGCAGCCTTGACCTGATATTCAAGCGCAGCGTCATCAGCCCTGGCGGTTTCGTGAGCGGCCGGCAAGCCATAGCTTAACCATACGGCCAGCAGCAAACGGCCGATCCGGCGGCTCGCCAGTGCTTCAACGCATTTAGTTAATCGGCTCAATAACGGCATCGCTTTTATCTTAATCTCTATTAAAAACGCCACTGCACACCGGCAAAGACTCCTCGCGGAATAACTGCCGGCGCTAGTGGAATAAAGTCGGAGGTCAATTCCCGGTGATGTTGGCTGAACAAATTTTGTCCGACGATAAAAAACTCAGTATTTTTTATTGGTTTATAGGCCAGCTTGGCATCCATCGTGACGTAACTCGGAATCTGGTAAAAAGCGATTTCGCTGGTATAGCGTAACCACAGATTCAGTTGTAATTTTTCAGAAAAGTCGTAGTTGGAACGAACTGATAATTGATGTTGAGGATTGGTTTTTTCGGACCCTCCGGTGGTCGGATTGGTATCTTTGAGTAAATTGTTGGATGAAAAATCGATATTGAGGAAGCTGTAACTCGCCTGGAAGCGCCAATTCTCCAAAGGTTTCAAATCGATCGAGGTTTCCACGCCATACGTCAAGGCTGATCCCTGGTTATTGATAAATACCGGTTGCAACAATCGCAACGGTAATCCGCTGCTCAATGAGAACGCGCCGAAGGAAACATCGCGTAATTGGCTGTAGTCGTTGGCGAAACCGGCGATATCGATCGATGCTTGCGGCGAGAATTGATGGCGGTAGCCCATTTCATACGCGATCAGCTTTTCGGAATTATAGTGACTGCTGCCGAGCAACGTTGAAGAGATCGGAAAAGGCAGGCTGGATAAAACCGATCCGGGTACGGTAGGTATAAAAGGTGTAATATCGATCCGGCTATCGTTTTCAGCGCGCGATGGCGTGCGGACAGCGCGGGACACCGCCATCCATACCGAATTTTCCGGATTCGGTGTCCACATCAATCGTGCATTCGGCTGTATTTCCATGCCGGTAAAATCGTTATGCTCGAAGCGGCTGCCGATGGTGAACATGAGGCGTTCCGGTATCAGCGCGATGTCGTCACGTATGAACGTGCCGATCAGATGGTTGGTTTGCGCACGCGGAAAAAATGTCAGCAACGGACTATCGAACACTTTATTGTGATAGAGCCGGTAATTGGCGCCCCAGGTCAATTGGTGGCGATCGGACAACGGGAAGCGGTATTGCATATCGACATCGAAACTTTCCGCGTCGAATTTTCCAATCGGTAATAGCTGCGAGCGATGGCGGTCGTAATAAGCTTGCAGCATGAACGATGACTGTTCGGAAAAAGTCCGGTCCCAGCGGAAGCGGATATTTCCGCCTTCGTTGTGCCCGCGCATTTGACTATCCGGACTGGCCGACAGGTAGCGCGCATTCTGGTCGAGCGTGCTGCCGTCAAAGTTGGAAAAAACATCGCCTTGCAACGTGAATTGGTCGATGCCGCGCTGATGATCGACACGGAAACCGCCTCGGGCCGAATGCCATTGGTCATTCATATGTTCTCCGGTCAATGCTTGCGTTTGCCCGCGGGTAAATCCTTTGGCGTAAACCCGGAAAGGCGTTTCATCATTGATTTTTCCGCCGTAGCGCGCACCGGCGAAGCCGTGTTCAAAGCTTCCGCCGCCAGCGGTAAAGAGCGTGCCCTGGGTATCGGCGGCCTTTTTGGTGATGATGTTGATCACGCCATTGACCGCGTTCGATCCCCAAGAAGTCGCCGCCGGGCCGCGGATCACTTCGATGCGTTCGATATCCTCCATCAAGGTATCCTGCTGTTCCCACAGCACGCCGGAGAATATCGGTGAATACACGCTGCGGCCGTCCATCAACACCTGCAGCTTATTGGCGTAGACCCCGTTGAAACCGCGGATGCTGACCGCCCATTTGTCGGTACCGACACGTTCAACCTGTACGCCGGGCGCCATACGCAAAGCATCGGGGATGCTGGTGGCGCCGGAACGGCGGATATCGTCTTGCGTAATGACGAAAATAGCTGAAGCGACTTGTGTAAGCTTCTGCGGGGTTCTGGATACCGTCGTTACTTTGACATTCATCAACTCTTCGATGCTGAGATTGAGGAATTGATTATCAGCCGGTTTGTTTTGCGCAAAGGCAAAACCGGCATGAGCAACCAGCAAACACGTCAGTATGAGAGCTGCCGCCAGCGGCAACTGCTGCATTCGTGGCAGTGCCGATGATGGTTGAGAAAAATATTCAGCTAACTTCATTTCGCTGTCTATCAGTAGCGCCATTCAACCCCGGCATAAACACCTCTTTGCACAAAGGTGGCCAGGGAAGGGATGAAGTCGGACTGTGATTCACGGTGATGCTGGCTGAACAAGTTTTGTCCAACCACAAAAAATTCGGTATTTTTGACCGGTTTCCAAGCCAGTTTCGCATCCATCGTGACGTAGCCCGGGATATTGAAAAAAGCCAAACCGCTGACATAGCGCATCCACAGATTCAACTGGAGTTTCTCTGAAAAGTCGTAATGCGATCGCAACGACAACTGATGATTCGGATTGGCCTTATGCGCGCCGGCGGTCGACGAATCCAGTTGGCGGAATTCCGGGTTCGAAGCGGTATGAATGTGCAGGAATGAATAGCTGCCTTGCAAGCGCCAGTTATCGCGCGGCCGCCAGTCAACCGAGGATTCAAAACCGTACGAATGCGCGGTGGTGGTGTTGCTGAATAATACCGGCAGGATGAAGTACGGTACCGGGCCGCTGCCGGGGATCATCTGGCCGAAGCGGAAATCCCGCAGTTGACTGTAATCATTGAAGAAACCCGCTAAATCGATGGATGCTTTGTCCGTTAGCTGGCGCCGGTAGCCCAATTCGTAAGCGATCAATTTCTCGGCGTGGTATTGATGACTGCCTTGCACCGCCATCAGCACCGGCACTGGAAATGCTGGCATGCCGGGCAATCCCGGCACCACGCGCCCGGCAATAGTGACATCGTTCTCGCCGCGTGATGGAATCCGTACCGCGCGCGATACCGACAACCACATCGAGTTCTGCGGATCCGGCGTAAACATCAAACGCGCGTTGGGCTGCACTTCCAGACCGGTGAAGTCGTTGTGATCGAGCCGGGTGCCGAGCGATAACGTTAATTTTTCCGGCCGCAATGTGATGTCGTCACGGATGAAAGCGCTGAAATTGTGATTGGTGCGCTGTGCCGGAGTGAAAGCGGTCAGTTCCGTTTCCGTGACTTTGTTGTTATAGAGCCGGTAATTGAGCCCCCAGGTGACATCGTGGTGCTGGAACAGCGGTAAACGATGCTGAAAATCGACATCGAAACTTTCAGCGTATCGGGTCCACGGCGCCAGCTGGTTATGCACGCGATCGTAGTAAGTTTGCAGCATGATCGACGATTTCTCGGAAAAAGTGCGATCCCAGCGTAAGCGGATATTGCCGCCTTTCTCGGTGGTGTCGATGATATCCAGACGGGTAAAAGGCGCCGCCAGCGACGGTTGCATCAAGCTATCGCCGATGCGGTTTGCAAATATATCGCCTTGCAAAGTCAGTTGATCGATGCCTTGGGTGTGATCGACACGAAAACCGGCTCTGACCGATTGCCAGTCATCATGGGCGCTGGTTCTTGCAAGCGTGGTACTGTGATCGCGGTTGAACGCTTTGGCATAAACGCGGAACGGCGTGCTCTCGCCGAGCATGCCGCCGTAGCGGGCACCGGCAAAACCTTGCTCGAAACTACCGCCGCCGGCTGAAAATAACAAACCCTGAGTATCCGCGGCTTTTTTGGTGATGATGTTAATCACGCCGTTGACGGCATTGGCACCCCAGACAGTAGCGCCTGGACCGCGGATTACTTCGATCCGCTCTACGTCTTCCAGCATTGTGTCTTGCTGACTCCAGATGACGCCCGAGAATAACGGTGTATAGACACTGCGTCCATCGATCAAGACTTGCAGCTTGTTGGCGAAGCGGCCGTTGAAACCGCGGATGCTGATCGACCATTTGTCGGTGCCGACGCGTGCGACATCGACGCCCGGGGCCATTCGTAACGCTTCGGGGATGCTGGTTGCGCCGGAACGGCGGATGTCATCCTGAGTGATGACAAAAATAGCCGAAGGCGTTTCCGATAGTTTTTGCGCGCGCCTGGATACCGATGTTACTTCGACTTGCATCAATTCTTCGATGCTGAGCGCCAATAGCTGGTCGGTATCCTTTTTGCCGCGCGGTTTATTGTCGGCATGAATTGAATTGGAAAAGCTCCATAGCAATACGAGAATCCATAATCCGGGGCTTATCAGGATGGCCAGATTGTCCACTGGTATCATAGGTAAAAGTGAGCGATATCGATTAGTCTTGTTATGGTAATTCACGATTCAGAAATGCAATGCCTTGAGTTAGAGCAAAAAAATCCTTTTATTCAATTTCAATTGCAATAAATTGTACCGAACGGAGCGAACCATCGGGGCAGGGAGCTGAATAGCTGTTTTATTGATGGACTTTGGTTGCTAGTTGCAGTAACTTGGAACTGATATCCAATCCCGATTTCCGGGCGGCTGCCAAATTGATTTCAAACACGATTTTTTCGTTGACTAGATTCATATTGATAATGATGCCCCGCGAAATCGCATTGGGGGTATCGGCAAGCGTCAGAATCGGATAACTTTCCAGGCTGTTGACCAGGTTCGCCAAGTCGTTATTGGCCGATTTGGAGAAAAAGATGGCGTGGCACTGTTGTAATCGATCGATATTATTGGTGCGAACGACCTTGATTTGGCGCGTGCCGACTGTCTTGTTTTGCAGCTTATCGATTTCATCACCGAAATAGTCCTCACCATACAGGCAAAGGTTGATTGCGGGTTCAGCGCTTCCGGGCCATTGCGTGAACGCGATAAAGTTATAAATGAAAGCCGCCTTGACCTGATACTCAAGCGTTTCTCCGGCATGGGCTATTGACGCTGTAAACGGTTGAGCCATGATGAGCAAAGCAGCCAGCAGCCAGCGGCGCATACTCCGGTTGCTCGAAGTAATCAGAAGCGTGATTTGTTGGGCCAATTTGCGCATGTTCATGGTCATTAAAAACGCAACTGCGCCCCTCCGTAAATCCCGCGCGGGATATAAGCGGGAAACGAAGGAATAAAGTCGGAAACAAATTCCCGGTGATTTTGGCTGAACAGGTTTTGCCCGGCTACGAAAAGTTCGATGTTTTTTCTGGGCCGATACACCGCTTTTGCATCCATGGTGGTATAGCCGGGCAGGTGATAGAAATCCACGCTGCTGACATAGCGTAACCACAGATTCAGTTGCAGCCGGTCGGAGAAATCGTAATTCGAACGCGCCGAAATTTGATGCTGCGGGCTGACAGAATCGGCGCTGCCGGTGGTTGGATCGAATTGCCGCAATATTGAATCGGAATGGATATGCATCTTGATAAAACTGTAATTACTCTGCAGCCGCCATTTTTCGTTAACCCGCCAGTCGGCCGATGCTTCGACCCCGTGCGTGTGTCCGGAGCCTTTGTTGGTCAGTAGAATTGGCAGAATCAAATGCTGCGGAAAGCTTGATTGAAACGATAGTCGTTGAAGGTTCGGCGATAAGTCCCGCAACTGACTGTAATCGTTATAGAAAGCAGCGATATCAACCGATGCGTGCGGCGAAAATTGATGCCGGTAGCCGATTTCATAAGCGAGCAATTTTTCAGCATTGAAACCGGTGCCGCCGGTTAACTGCGTCAATACCGGGAATGGCAGCAAACCCGACAAGCCGGGTATATCCCTGGCGCCTAGCGTTCTGGCATTAAAGAGGATGTCGTTTTCCGCGCGTGAAGGAATGCGAACCGCACGGGAAACGGCCAGCCACAATGAATTTTTTTCATCCGGCGTAAACATCGCGCGCGCATTCGGTTGAATCTCCCACCCGGTGAAATCGTTGTGATCGAAACGGGAGCCCAGCGTCAGTTTTAAATGATCCGGGATCAGCGTGATGTCGTCGCGGATGAAAGTGCTCACCATGTGATTGGTTTGCTGGCGCGGGCTGAAAGAGATCAGTTCGTTATCGAACACTTTGTTGTGATACAGGCGGTAATTGGCACCCCAAGTCAGATCGTGCCGTTCGAACAACGGAAAGCGATGCTGGAAATCGATATCGAAGCTTTCTGCTCTAAACAGAGAACTGGTCAGCAGCCGGTAATCGACACGGTCGTAATAGCTTTGCAGCATGATCGACGATCGCTCGGACAGGGTGCGATCCCAGCGGAAACGGATATTCCCGCCTTCGTTGTGGCCTCTGGCGGAATCCGCCTGAATCACCGGGGCGCTCAACTGCGTTTTATTCAAGCGGTCGCCGAAGGCGTTATGGAAAATATCGCCTTGAAGCGTGAATTGATCGATACCGCGCGAATGATCGATGCGGAATCCGCCTCTGGCCGAATGCCATTGATCGTTGGCGCTTTCTCCCGTGGTAGTTTGCATATTGTCACGGGTAAACCCTTTGGCATAAAACCGGTAATGCGTATCCTCATTGATTTTTCCGCCGTAACGCGCTCCGGCGAAGCCGTGTTCGAAACTGCCGCCGCCCGACGAAAATAGCACGCCTTGCGTGTCGGCGGCTTTCTTGGTGATGATATTGATCACGCCGTTGACGGCGTTGGCGCCCCAGACGGAAGCATTTGGCCCGCGTATCACTTCGATACGTTCGATATCCTCCATCATTGTGTCCTGCTGTTCCCATTGCACGCCGGCGAACAACGGATTATAGACACTGCGGCCATCCATCAGCACTTGCAGCTTGTCGGCAAAACGGCCGTTGAAACCGCGGATGCTGATCGCCCATTTATCGGTGCCGATGCGCGCGACTTCGACGCCGGGCGCCATGCGCAATGCTTCGGGGATACTGGTCGCGCCCGAACGGCGGATATCCTCCTGGGTGATGACGAAGACGGCGGCAGGGACTTCCGAAAGTTTCTGCGAGCGCCGCGATACCGTCGTGACTTTGACGTTCATCAGTTCTTCGATGCTTAAATTCAAGAACGGGTCGCCGCCTTGTTTGTTATTGGCTGTTACCGTTTTGGCGAAACATCCCAGGAAACCGAGCATAGCCAATTGCAGCAGCCACTTGCGCACAAGTTGGCGCTTCCGGCGTGTAAATCCGGATGACATTTCAGTCAGTTGATGTTTTGTCAGCGCGCTATTCATCGTTAAAAACGCAATTCCACGCCGGCATAAACACCGCGTGGCAAGGTTGTCGGTAATGAAGGGAGAAAGTCGGCGGCGAATTCCCTGTGATTCTGGCTGGCCAGATTCTGACCAACAATAAATAGCTCGACATTTTTGAGCGGCTTATGCGCGATTTTGGCGTCCATCGTGACATAGCCGGGAATCCGGTAAAAATCCACCCGGCTGACATAACGCAGCCACAGATTGAGTTGCAGTTTTTCCGAGAAGTCATAGTTGGAGCGAAGCGAAACTTGATGGTGCGGGCTGACTTTGTCCGCGCTGCCGGTGGTCGGATCGATTTGCTTCAGCGCCGAGTCGGAATGAATGTTCATATTCAGATAGCTGTAGTTGCCTTGCAGGCGCCATTTCTCGTTAGGTCTCCATTCGATCGACGTTTCCACCCCGTAAGTCTGACCCGAAGCTTTGTTGGTCAGCCCGATCGGTAATATCAGATGGGGCGGAAAGCTCGTGTGAAATAACGGAGATCCTATGGATAGATCACGTAATTGACTGTAATCGTTATAGAATCCTGAAATATCGATAGAGGCTTGCGGCGAGAATTGATGCCGGTATCCCATTTCGTAAGCGATTAATTTCTCGGACTTGAAGTTTGATGAACCCATTAATTGGGCCAAGACCGGAAATGGGAGCAGCGCCGGGGAGCCGGGAATGGCATTTAACGTCCGGGTGTTGAGTTGAATGTCATTTTCCGCCCGGGAAGGGATGCGTACCGCACGTGAAACCGCCATCCAGATCGAGTTTTGATCATCCGGCGTCCACATCAGGCGTGCGTTAGGCTGAATTTCCATGCCGGTAAAATCGTTGTGATCAAAGCGTGAACCCAGGTTAAGCCGCAAACGTTCCGGCAGTAACGTGATTTCATCGCGGATGAATACGCTGGCCATGTGATTGATTTGCGCGCGCGGACTGAATAAGACCAATTCCGTATCGAATTCTTTATTGCGGTAGAGACGATAATTCGCGCCCCATGTCAGGTCATGTTTTTCATGCAAGGGAAAACGATGTTGAAAGTCAATGTCAAAGCTTTCAGCTCTGTATATTGAGCCGGTTAATGCCCGGTAATCGACCCGGTCATAGTAAGTTTGCAGCATGATGGCCGATTTTTCGGAATAGGTTCGATCCCAGCGCAAGCGCAGGTTCCCGCCTTCATCGTGTCCTCTCGCCGATTCAATCCGGATAATCGGTGCGCTGAGGGCGGATTTATCGAGCCGGTCGCCGTACGAATTGTAAAAAATATCGCCCTGCAAGGTAAACTGGTCGATACCGCGGTGATGATCGATGCGGAATCCGCCGCGGGCAGAATGCCACTGATCGTTAATATTTTCTCCTGTCAAGGAATGGGTATGATCCCGTGTAAATCCTTTGGCGTAAATGCGGAAAGGCGTTTCTTCATTGATTTTTCCGCCGTAACGCGCACCGGCAAAGCCGTGTTCGAAACTGCCGCCGCCCGCTGAAAGTAAAACGCCTTGTGTGTCGGCGGCTTTCTTGGTGATGATATTGATCACACCATTAACCGCATTGGCGCCCCATACCGCCGCATTCGGCCCGCGGATCACCTCGATGCGTTCGATATCCTCCATCATCGTGTCCTGCTGTTCCCACTGCACGCCGGCGAACAGCGGGTTGTAGACACTGCGGCCATCCATCATAACCTGCAGTTTGTTGGCGAAGCGTCCATTGAAACCGCGGATGCTGATCGCCCATTTATCGGTACCGATGCGCGCCACTTCGACACCGGGTGCCATGCGCAATGCTTCGGGAATACTGGTTGCGCCGGAGCGGCGGATATCGTCCTGAGTAATGACGAAAATGGCGGAAGGAACTTCCGAAAGTTTTTGCGACCGGCGCGAAGCGGAAGTGACTTGGATATTCATCAGTTCTTCGATGCTGAGATCCAGTAACTGATTATCAGCGGACTTTTTCCCGCTGAGTGCCAATCCTTCGGCTGCTGCAAAATTGTTCAAGGCGCATGCCAAGGTCGCGCTTATCAACAATCTCTTGTTAAAAAGTTTTATTAAATAGAGCATTGCAAGAACAGATGCTGACTTTTCAGTATGACCTTTGGTGAACCGGCTGTTTAAGACCCATGATGATTGCTGTAAGAACTCGCCATCATACTGTGTCAGTAAGTTCCTGAAAACAGCAATAACAGCGGATTCAGCCGCGCTTATCAACGGATTTGATTGCGGTCACGGCGTTGCCGGTGGTTTGTTGTGAGCTGCGGGAGCCGCGATGAGCTTGTTGTTCAACGACAGGAAGACTCTGTCTCTCCCGGCGTTCTTGGCGGCATATAACGCTTTGTCGGCAGCGTTGACCAGGTGATCTTCACTGTGCATTCCCGGCTCTTTTAAAGCAACGCCGATACTGACGGAAATTTGGATATTAAAATTTTCAACCGTGATCTGCTGGCTATGGATATGCTGGCGCAGCCTTTCAGCAAATAAAACGGCGGATTTCGCATCGGTATTTCCCGGCTGGCACACGACTAAAAACTCTTCGCCGCCCAAGCGGCAGAAAGTATCGCCTTTACGGGCGGTTTTGCGGATGATGGCCGATACGGCGATCAGCACTTTGTCGCCGATGGCGTGGCCGTAGTTGTCATTGATGCCTTTAAAATGATCGATATCGATCAGCATGATCGCCATCAATTGTCCGGTGCGGTTGGCAATGCTCCAGGTTTCCGCCAGCGTTTCCATGCCGGAGCGGCGGTTCGGCAGTTCTGTCAGCATGTCGGTCAACGCGTAGTGTTCCAGCTTGCGGTTGGTCACCGCCAGTTCCGCGGCAAAGCGCTTAAGCTGCTCGCGATCGCGTTCCCAGGATTCCTGCAATTGCCGGTAGTGCCAGGCTGCCCGCAATCTGGCGCGGAACGCGCGGATATTGATCGGCTTGGTGATGTAATCGTCGACGCCGGCATCAAAAGCCTTGATGACTTCTTCTTCGTCCTCGACGCTGGTCAGCATGATGATGTATAAGTTCTGACCCCATTCGGTGGCGCGCAAGGCTTTGGTCAATTCAAGGCCATTCATGACCGGCATTAGCCAATCGGTGATGACAATATGTGGAAGGGTTTCCATTGACAACGATAATGCCTGTTGACCATTAGATGCTGTGAATACCGTATGGCCAAGTACGTTAGTCAGCAATTCATTGATCAGGATTTGACTGGAAGGATCGTCTTCCACCAAGAGCACACGCAAGGAAGAAGCATTGTTGGCATTTTCCGGTCGCGGTGCCGCGGCGTTCATCATTTTGCAGAAAGGCGGCGGTAATTCTCCCGCGGGCAGCTTCAGGATTACCCGCCAAGCATGCCATTCCTTCATGATCAGATCGATAAAGGTGCCGAACGGCTCGGTATCCAAACCGATCTTTCCACCAAATAGCATGAGTTCCGGAATGCGTTTGCTGCGCTCCGCTTCTTCGACCAGTCCGAAATCGGCAATCCGTTTGGCCAGGTTCAGCAAATGCACAATCTGATAGGGACGCGAGCCTTCGGAAAATTCCGATTCAACCGGATTCTCATGATAATAGACGGATTCCACAAAAATCTTCGGAAAACCGAAGTTGATCAACATTGCTGCGGTAACCTGGTTGTGGTCGGTTTGCAATTGCTGTTGTTCCAATTGCACGACCGGGAGCTCCGGTGTTTGCTGTTTCAGGAGCTCGGTGTATTGCTCGGGATAGATCGTGGCTAATGCCAGACAACCGATGCGTGCCATCAGACCGCAGGCAAACAATTCATCCGGCGCGGAAACGCGGATTATTTTGCCTAATTCCTGCATGGCGATCGCCATCAACAGCGAATGCGACCAGAATTCCTGATAATTGAAACCTTTGCAGGGGCCGCCTTGAAATTGATCGATCAGGGAAAATCCCATTGCCAGTTGTTTGACGACGTTTAAACCCACATGCGGAACCGCCTCCGCGACAGAGGAAATGGCGCGGGTGCGCTGATTGGTGGCATTCGCTTTTTGGATCAGGCGGCCGGACAATACCGGATCGGTTTGGATGAGTTTGGCAATTTCGGTTATCGCGACATCTTCCCGCCGGCACGCTTCGGTCAGCGCCAGTGCCACTCCTTTGGGGCTTGGCAATAAATTGCTGATTTTTAATTGATTGATGTCAGCGATCTTCATGGGTTATTCCACTGGGCTTCATCGGTTGGATCGACCAGCGTTTGTTGCTGGCGGCAAGGATTTCATTTTTTCCGATCGGCTTGCTGAAATAGAAACCCTGCAGGGTCTCGCAGCCGAAATGCTTCAAGACTTGCGCCTGTTCCAGTGTTTCAATGCCTTCGGCAGTGACCGTAAAGCCAAGATTCTTGGATAATGAAATAATGGCGCGGACGATGGCAAGGTTGTCGTCATCGTCCAGCAGGCCGTGGATAAAGCTTTGATCAACTTTCAAGTTATTGATGGGCAATCGTTTTAAGTAATTCATCGAGGAGTATCCCGTGCCGAAATCGTCCAGCGCAATCTGGATATTGTGGTTACGCAATGCTTGCAGGGTGCTTAAGGTGTTTTCATTATGTTCCATGAGCGCACCCTCGGTAATTTCGAGGACTAATTTTTCCGGCGGGAAGTTTGTTTCCGCCAGAATATCCAGTACCGACTGAACCAAGCCGGGATTCTTGATTTGCAGCGGCGACAGATTAACGGCCACTTCCAGGCAATGACCTTGTTGATGCCAGCGCGCGGCATCTTGACACGCTGTACGCAACACCCATTCGCCGATCGGAATGATTAAGCCGTTTTCTTCGGCTAGCGGAATAAAATCCAGCGGCGAAATCGATCCTTGCTTCGGATGGTTCCAGCGGATCAGCGCTTCGACCGACTGGAAACTCTCTGCCGCGATGTCGAACTGCGGTTGATAGACCAGGAAAAATTCTTGTTTTTCTAACGCATCACGCAGATCATTCTCGAGATGCATGCGTTTCTCCGCTTGCAGCGTTAACGCGATATTGTAAAACTGGCAATTATCGCGGCCTTCGCTTTTGGCATGATACATCGCGGTATCGGCATGTTTCAGCAAAGTTTCGGCGTTGTCGCCGTCATCCGGGAACAGCGCGATGCCGATACTTGCAGTTAGAACCACATCGCGGCTTTCGAGGTGAAAGGGCCGACGCATCGCTTCACGGATTCGATGCGCCAGTATTAGCGCATCTTCCGCGCGATGAAGGTTTGGAATGACAACGGTGAACTCATCGCCGCCAAGCCGCGCCAGTTTTACTTCCGAACGTTCCAAGTTATTTCGTGATACAAAATCGGATGGGCGTGTGCTGCTTTGCAGCCGTTCAGCCGTCGATTGCAGGACCGTATCGCCGGTGGTATGCCCCATGGTGTCGTTGATACTTTTGAATCCATCCAGATCCAGGAAAAGGACTGCTAATTTATTGCCGGTATACTTGGCGCGTTTGATTTCGCTTTCAAGCCGCTCCATAAAGGACTGACGATTGGGCAATCCCGTCAGGTTGTCAAAATAGGCCAGATGAAAAATTTTGCTTTCGGAATCCTTACGCTCGGTAATATCGCGGACCAGACAAAGCGTTTCCTGAGCATCAATGACGGCAACGCGATTTTCATAATACCGGGTTTTTTTGTTGACCAGCGTCAGCGGATATTCGAAAGACTCGACAGTACCTTGATGGCGCGCCCGGTCAGCCGCTTCCAGATAGAGTTTCGCGATATCTCCCGGCAACGACTGAGTTAATGCGTTTTCTGCGTTTGCCTTTAGCCATGGGGTGCTGTCGGAATAGCTGCAAATATCGATTACTTCAGCTTTCCCGTTCAAGATGAACATGGTGTCGGGAATTGCGCTAAAAATCGCCTTGTTGCGCGCGTTTGCAGCTTTGAGCGCAAGCATGTTCAAATAACCGCGCCGCAAATATAAAATTCGATAAGCGATCAAATTCCAGTTGATGGGTTTGGCGATGAAATCCGTCGCGCCGGCCTCGAATGCGCGATCGATCGATTGCATATCATCCATGCCCGTTACCATCATGATCGGCAGTTCATTGCCGATTTTTGTCCGCAAGTACGAGCAGACCTGATAACCATCCATGCCGGGCATTTCGACATCCAGCATGACCATGTCCGCCGGTGCTGCTTCAAACAGCCGTACCGCTTCCTCGCCATCGCAAGCCAGTGTTACTTGAAATCCAGCTTTTAACAAGGCGGCGTGCATCAGTAATCTGACCGTGGCATCGTCATCGGCCAGTAAGATTCTAAAAGATTCTATTGTCACGATTGATTGAGTATTAGCTTGATTTCGTTAGTAACGCTTTGGTATTCCAACTGCATGCTTTGCAGAAGCGCTTTGGCATGAGCGAGTTCTCCGGCTTTGGCATCCGTTTCCATTTGCTTGAAGATTGCGGATAAATCATCCGCGCCGACATTGCCCGAACTGGATTTTAATGAATGCGCGGATTGCCGCAGGCTTTCCGCGTCGTCACTGGCAATCGCTTGCGCAAGCTGGCGGACATTACTTTCCGCCGATTCCAGGTAAGCTTGCAGAATTTTATGCAATAAGCTATCGCCGCCCGATGGATCGAGCTCGCGAATCTGATTAAGGCGTGTTGGGTTGAGTGCAGGCATGGCGTTAGTTTCCTGTTCTATTTCAACATTTTCAGATTTTACAGCATTAAAGGCGACACTTTCATCTTTTGTTAACCATTGAGTGATTTTTTGTTGTAACTGCTCAATGGAATAAGGTTTTGAGAGGAAATCGTTCATGCCGGCATTTAAGCAACTGATGCGATCATCTTCTGTCGCATTGGCGGTTAGCGCGATAATGGGAATGTTGGCAAATTGCTTGCGAATGATCGAGGTGGCTTCCAAACCATCCATGACCGGCATTTGACAGTCCATGAAAATGATATCGTACTGATTTCTCTCAACAAGATCAAAAGCTTCTTTGCCGTCGTTAGCAATGGTCGCGGTCATGCCAAGCTTCGCTAACATCGCTTTGGCAACCTCCTGGTTAACCGGATTATCTTCCGCGACCAATGCGGTTCCGTTGATGCGGGGCGTGTCAGAAACCGGAGCCGTCCGTACCGGAACGGATTGCCCGGTGGTGTTGTCCAGATTACGGCTCATGACATCGCGGATAATATCGAATAACTCTTTCTGACGGATTGGCTTGTTGACGCAGCGCAGTATCCCGATACTTTCTCTTTCAAGCTGGGTCGCGTCGCTGTGAGTGGAAGTCAGCATCATCATGCGGGTTTGGCGCAGCCCGGGGTGCGAATGAATTTCTTTCGCCAGCTCCAATCCATCCATTTTCGGCATGTGCATGTCGAGAATCACTAACTGGAAAGGCTCGTTTTTTTCCATTGCTCCGGTCATCAATCGCAATGCTTGATCGGCGCCATCGGCGCACGCGGTATTGATATGCCAGTTTTGCAGCTGGATTTTGAGAATTTCCCGGTTTGTTTGATTGTCATCAACTACCAACACCTTGAGGCCGAGGAAATCGGCCATATTCGGTGCAGCGCTATGCGCCAGCTTCGATTTTTCCAACCGCAGGTGAATCCAGAACTTGGAACCCCGGCCCGGTGTGCTCTCGACCCGTATGTTTCCTCCCATCAATTCCAGCAAGCGTTTGCAGATCGTCAAACCAAGTCCGGTTCCACCGTATTGGCGGGTAGTGGAGCCGTCCGCTTGGGAAAAGTGCTGGAAGATCTTTTCGTGATATTCGGGAGGAATGCCAATTCCTGTGTCTTCCACGCAAATGCTGACATTGGCCAGGGATTCGGATTCGCCGGTCAGTGTCGTGCGAATGACCACTTCTCCTTCGGAAGTAAATTTGATAGCGTTATTGATCAGATTTGCAATGACCTGACGCAACCGGAAAGAATCTCCCCGTACCATGAAAGCGGTATTCGGCGGGGTGAATTGCGCGGCTAATTCCAATCCTTTTTTATCAGCCGGTTGTGCGAACATCACGAGGGTATCTTCGATCATTTGGACCAGATCGAAATCGATGATTTCCAGCTCCATATGATCGGATTCGATCTTGGAAAAATCGAGAATGTCGTTAATGATGCTTAACAAGTGTTGACCGGAACCTTGAACGGTTTCCGCAAAGCGGCGCTGATCCTTGTCCAGGGCCGTGCCTAGTAACAATTCAGTCATTCCCAGAATACCGTTCATCGGTGTGCGGATTTCGTGGCTCATGGTTGCCAGGAACTCGCTTTTCGCTTTACTCGCGGCTTCTGCCGATTCTTTGGCGAACACCAGCTCTTCGGTTCTTTTGGCGACTTCATCTTCCAGGTGATCGAGATGCATCTCAAGTTGCGCGTCTCGTTCCTGAATCACTTCCAGCATATTGTTAAAGCCGTTCGATAAGGTGTTCAACTCCACGATGGCACCGGGCTGCAACCGCGTGGAATAGTCCGCTTTGGTGGTGACATGCCCCATCACGCTGGAGAGTTCGTTGAGCGGATCCAACACCGAACGATTCAACCGCTGCAGCCTTAAGTTAGCGATGAATAACGCCAGAGCCGCAGCCGCGCTGGTAACAATGATGTACCAAAGAATTTGCCAATATAGCGGGGACAGTGCTATTTCCAAATAGAGACTGCCCAGCAACTGATCGCTGAAATAGATAGGCTGATTGATCGTTAAGTGACTGATGCTGGTTGCAATGCTCTCGGTCAACGACATCAAGGTTTCAGGAAGCGGTTTATTCTCAATCGAATATTGCACGAATTGTTTTTTTTCAGCATTGTAAATGGCAGCGGCCTGAACTTCGGGGGTGTTGTTGAGCGAATGCAATAACGTTTTGGCGGTATTGGTGTCCTGGAACATCAACGTCGCGACCGCATTCTCAGCCAGCAATTTCGCAGTGGAACGGCTGGTCTCGAGCAATGACAAATAACTGATAAAAAAGCTGCTGATAATAACTAAAGCCGCGACCAGCAGCATCGCAGTGCCTTGCGTGGCATAGCTGATTTGCTGCAATTTGGCGCGCAAAGTCATAGCAGCAATTGTTGGATGCTTCATTATCGATATACCTCACTGGCGAAACGTAATAATTGTGAACTGAGATTCAGGCCATTTCTTTTTGCCATGGCGATATTGGCTTCAAAGGTAACCTTGCCTTCTTTGATGGCCATATTGAGCACTACGCCCTGGCGGGCAACCCCAGGACTGTCTGCAATGGTTAGTATCGGCATTCCTTCTAAATGTTTGATGATGCCGTCAACCGCATTTATGACGGAATGGGTGATAAAAACGATATGGCAATCAGAGAGATCCATGATATTTCTCGTGTGTTTTATCAATATATCATGTTCGTTGATTTTTTTACCCTGCAGGTGCTGCAAGTTTGCGCCAAACGGATCTTCGCCATGAATACAAAGCGCTAAATCCCGATCCGGCGGGTTCGGCCACGTCGTATATGCGGCAAAATTGTAGAGAAAAGCTACTTTTAAACGGTACTCCGATGGTTGCTCTTCGGCGTGCGCATAAGGCTGATAGCTTGTCAGCAAGCAGAAAACCGCTATTATCGTTAAACAGCTAGCCAGCAACCGTCTTGTCAGGTGCCGGCTGTTTGTGAAAATAACGCCTTTCCATTGTTTATTAGCCAGTACATTGCGGGTTCCTTGGGATAGCGCAATCAGCCGGTTGATAAAGCGATGATTTCGTAAAATCGTCATATCGGCTGCACCTAGAAACGGTAATCCAAGCGGAAACGAACGGTGCGTTCCGGTTGCCAGAAAGCGTTCTGCCAATTAGTGTCAGCAGCCGGATGCAGATAGCGTTCGTCGAACAGATTGTAAACACTCAATGAGGCTTCCAATCCCTTGATGCGCGGCACATCGGTGACTAAGTTCAGATTGGATAGCACATAGCTGTCGGTATTGACGCCTTCGAGCGTTTTACGCTTGCTGTAGTATTGCAGTTCGAATCCTGCTCTCAGACCGGCGATCAGTGGTATCGGTACTGAAAAATTCAATTTACCGAGATGATACGGTGAGTTGATTAGGTGCGAGTGCTGTTGCGAGAGATCTTGGAAACCGTAACTGCCGCGCATCCGCGCGCCCCAAAGCCAGGTTTTGTCGAACGATAATTCCATGCCTCTGGCCAGTACTTTTTGGCGCGTCTGCTGGTATTGCGACAGCCCGCTCAGCGGATCGATCCCGAGCGTGATCAGATTGTTCATATCCCAAGCATAGCCAACAGCGCGGACATTAAAGTCCGAGCGGGGTTGATAATCGGTAACCAGCTCCAGCGTGTCGATCGATTCACTATGCAGGCCTGGATTGGTGACTTGGGTCACGCCGTCGGCAAAATCGCGCTCGTACGAATTGGGCGAGCGATGGGCGCGACCGTAAAGCGCCTTCAGAGTGATTTGAGGGTTTGCTTGCCAGATCAATGCGCCGCGCGGACTCAACCGGCTGCCGATCCAAGTGTTGTAGTCATAACGCAATCCCGCGGTCGCAGATAGCGCATTGTTGATGCGCCATTCATCCTGGGCGTAAGCGCCGAAACGCACCACATCGCTGTGAATCGATAAGTTCTCGGCGGGGTTGGCGAAATTCTTGAACGTTTGCCGGATACTGGTGTTGTTCTGATATTCAAATCCCAGCATCAGTTTGTGATCGGTAACAGCGGACGAGAGCAGACGCAATTCGGCGCCATGCCAATCGCTCGGGCCGGTCGATACGGTTTTCTCGCCGGCATAATAGCCCGGCTGGTGATAGTCATAATTACCGAGAAACAGCCGTCCCAGCACATTCAAAGTTTGGTTGGCAAAGTGCTCGTTATACTGGATTTGTGTATTGATGCGCCGGTCGTTGACTGCTGCGCCGCCCGCCAGCGGATCGGTCAGAAATCCGGCGACCGGGCTTTCCTTATGCCGGTTGCCGTAAGCGAAATCAAATGCAAACGGGCCATGTACGACGTGGGCAAAAAATTGCTTGACGTCTTCACCGTTCATGCCGCGGGCGATACCGGATATGCCGGAATCGCCAAACTCGAAAAACTGATTGTTACCTCGAGCTTGTAACGCTGAGAATGAGACCAAAGCATCGGTACCGTTGGAAAATTGTTTACCGAGCGTAATGCGCTCTTGCGGCATGATCTCAGAAGTTTGGTACGATGCCGAGACTTCCGCGCCGTTGACACTGGAACCTTTGCGAGTGACGATGTTAACCACGCCGAGCATGGCATTTTGGCCGTAAACCGCACTGCCGGGGCCGGGGATGAATTCGATGCGCTCGATCAAGTCGATATCGAGCGGAAAGTCACGTCCGGTCGGACCCTGGTCGTAAGTGGCGTCGTTGATGCGATTGCCGTTAATGGTGATCAGGACGCGTGAGTTGAAATCGCCTGGCAGGCCTAAGCCGCGTGTGCCTAAGTATTCGTACTGATAATCATACGTGGTGTGAATGCCGGGCAGGCTGGCCAGCGCCTCGCCCAATGTGCGCCAGCCGTAAGTACGGATATCCTTGCGGGTGATGACACTCACGGCAGCAGCCACCTGCTGTTGTTTCTGCTCGTATTTTGAAGCACCGGTGATGCTGATATTCATTAATTGTTCCAGACTCAACTGTTCCAGATTCGAAGCGGCTGCAGCCGGTAACGTTTGAACGATGAGCAAGCCGGCCACGATACTTTTCAAGCGAAATAGTGTACTGATTGTTCTGGAGTGATTACCGTAATTGGACCGGCCCATATTCTTTAGAAACGGTAATCCAGCCGGAAGCGCACGGTGCGTCCCGGTTGCCAGAAGGCATTTTGCCAATTGGTATCCGCAGCGGGATGCAAATAGTTTTCATTGAACAAGTTATAGACACTCAACGATGCTTCCAATCCTTTTATTTGAGGCACATCGGTGACCAGATTCAGATTGGAAAGCACATAGCTGTCGGTACTCGAGCCGTCCAGCGTTTTGCGCTTGCTGTAATATTGCAATTCGTAACCGGCCCGCAAGCCGGTAATCAGCGGTATCGGGATGGAGACATTGATCTTGCCCAAATGATACGGCGAGTTAACCAAATGCGAGTTTTGCTGTTCGGTGCTTTGAACGCCGTAACTGGCGCGCAACCTGCCGCCCCAATCCCAAGTTTTGTCGAGCGACAGTTCGCCGCCTCTGGCCAATACATCTTTTGGACTCTGCTGGTATTGCGAAAGGCCGCTAAGCGGGTCGATTCCCAGGGTAATTAAATTAGAAATATCCCAAGCGTAGAAAGCGGCGCGCACATTCATGGAAGGTTGCACCAAATAATCGGCTACCGCTTCGGCGGTATCGATCATTTCTCCGTGCAATCCCGGATTGGTGACTTGCGATACACCATCGGAATAATCGCGCTCATACGCGTTCGGTGAGCGGAAAGCGCGGCCGTACAGTGCTTTCAATGTGGTTTTGGGTGTTGCTTGCCAGATCAACGCGCCGCGCGGACTCAACCGGCTGTCGATCCATTTGTTGTAGTCATAGCGTAATCCGGCGGTTGCGGACAACGTATCGGTGATGCGCCATTCATCCTGGATATAAACCCCCATCCGCACGACAGGGCTGCGCACGAAAACATTCTCGTCCGGGTTGTCGAAATTTTGATAAGTTTGTTTAATGCCGGTGTTATTTTGGTATTCCATGCCCAGCATCAGCTTATGATTTGCAATGGCTGTCGATAAGAACCGCAATTCAGCGCCATGCCAGTCGCTCGGGCCGGTCGATAAAGTTCTTTCACCGCTGTAAAACATCGGGTTATCGTAGCGGTATTGGCCTAAGAACAGCCGGCTCAAAACATTCAGCGTGTTATTGGCGAAATTATCGTTGTATTGAATTTGCGTATTTAACCGCCGGTCGCGCTGGAATTGACCGGCTGTCAGCGGATCGGAAAAGAACATGCCGGTCGGGTCTTCCTTGCGCCGGTTGCCATAGACAAAATCGAACGATAACGGTCCATACGACGCTTGAGCGAACATTTGCTTGACGTTTTCTCCATCCATGTGACGCGCTACACCGGCAATCCCCGAGTCACCGAATTCAAAAAAGCGGTTTGCTCCACGCGCTTGCACTCCGGAAAACGAAATCAACGCGTCGATACCGTTATCGAATTTTTTCCCGAGCGTGACACGTTCTTGCGGCATCACCTCCGCCGTTTGGTAAGAAGCCGATACTTCGGCGCCGTTTATATCGGAGCCTTTACGGGTAATGATATTGACCACGCCGAGCATGGCATTTTGGCCGTAAACCGCGCTGCCCGGGCCGGGAATGAATTCGATGCGCTCGATCAAGTCGATGTCGAGCGGGAAGTCACGGCCGGTTGGCCCTTGGTCGTAAGTGGCGTCGTTGATGCGATTGCCGTTGATGGTAATTAAAATGCGGGAATTGAAATCGCCCGGCAGGCCTAAACCGCGCGTGCCTAAGTATTCGTACTGATAATCATACGTGGTGTGAATGCCGGGCAGGCTGGCCAGCGCCTCGCCCAATGTACGCCAGCCGTAGGTACGGATATCCTTGCGGGTGATGACACTCACGGCAGCAGCCACCTGCTGTTGTTTCTGCTCGTATTTTGATGCACCGACGATACTGACATTCATCAATTGTTCCAGGCTCATTTGTTCCAGATTTGTTGCGAATGAAACCGCTGGCGCTTGTAACGCAACTAGGCAAATAGTTAGGTGTTTTCCTACAAAAGAAAAATGATTGAACAGCCGGTATTTCGATGCACTGAACACGATTAGCAGATTAAATTTTTTAATGCTGCATTTAATCATACCGGGCTGTTAAGCAAAGACGAAAAAATAGCATATTAATTACTCTAATTTACAGAATGATTTTAATGTTTAACTCGACAAGAATGCTGTGGCATTTTTTTTGTGGCTGTGTAGGAATCTGCAACCGATGATTTTCCGGTTATTGATGTTTTTGCGGGTTTGTCGATCAGGATAGCGGTTGCGATGCTGAGCATTAAATACCTTCGCAGCGGATAATTCACGTGCGATTGGCTGAGGTCGGATAGTGTGAAATCAAGATTGCTCGTTTTCGAGCAATCCCAGGAAACCGCCGGATTGATGGTTCCATAGTTGTGCGTAAAGCTGATTGTTGGCGATGAGTTTGGCGTGGCTGCCTTGTTCGACAATACGGCCTTTGTCGAATACGATCAGCCGGTCCATCGCGGCGATGGTTGAAAGCCGGTGGGCGATGGCGATGACGGTTTTACCTTCCATCAGTTGATACAAGTTTTGTTGAATGCTGGACTCGACTTCGGAATCAAGCGCCGAAGTGGCCTCATCCAGCACCAGGATCGGAGCGTTTTTCAGCAGCACCCGTGCGATTGCAATGCGTTGCCGCTGTCCGCCGGAGAGGGTAACGCCGCGCTCGCCGGCATACGCATCATAGCCGGCACGGCCTTTGATATCGCGTAATTTTAAAATGAATTCATGCGCATGCGCCTGTTTGGCGGCGGCAATCATTTGCGCTTCGCTGGCGTCCGGTCTGCCGAACAAAATGTTGTCGCGAATGGAACGGTGCAGCAGCGAAGTATCTTGCGTCACTACCGCAATATTGGCTCGCAAGCTATCTTGCGTCACGGTGCGGATATCTTGTCCGTCGATACTGATTTTTCCTTGCTGCACGTCGTAAAAGCGCAGCAACAAACCGACCAGGGTCGATTTGCCGGCGCCGGAGCGGCCGACAATGCCGACTTTCTCGCCAGCGGCGATATGCAAGTTGAGGTTTTCGAAAATGTGAAGCGGGTCGCGATGTCCCGAATGATAGGAAAACGATACCTGGTGAAATTCGATGGTGCCTTGCGGTACGGTTATTTCCTGAGCATCGGTGGCATCGGTGACAAGCTGGGGGTTGGAAATGGTATTGATGCCGTCTTGCACGGTTCCCATATTTTCAAACAACATGTTGACTTCCCACATGATCCAATGCGACATGCCGGTCAATCGAATTGCCAGACTCATGACAATCGCAATCGCGCCCGGACTGATCTCGCCTTGCATCCAGATGAACAGACCCAGCGCGCCGGTAGCGAATACCATCAGCATGTTGATGGTCCACACCGAGAAATTCAACCCGGTTGCCAGCCGCATTTGCGGATATACGGTCGACATGAACTCTTCCATGCCGGCTTGCACGTAAGCCGATTCCCGCTGGCTGCGGGAAAACAGTTTCAATGTCAGGATATTGGTATAGCTGTCGACGATGCGGCCGGTCATTAATGCGCGCGCATCGGCCTGGAGTGTCGAGATGCGTTTCAGGCGGGGTACGAAATACGACAAAATGACGATGTAGAGTATCAACCAGACCAGTAAAGGCAAGCACAGCAACGGATCGGCGTTGATGATCAGGAACATCGTGGTGGTCAGATAGATGGTGACGAACAGCATCACGTCGAGCAGTTTCAATACCGTTTCGCGCACCGCCAATGCGGTTTGCATGACTTTAGTAGCAATCCGGCCGCTGAATTCATGTTGAAAGAAGGCGTAGCTTTGGCTGAGCAGGTAGCGATGCGACAACCAGCGGATCCGCATCGGGAAATTCCCCATCAGCATCTGGTTGATGGTTAAGGCGTGCAGCAATACCAGCAACGGAATCCAGATCAGAATGAAAACCGACATGGTCAGTATAGTGGGCCATTCAGTTTCGAAGAAAGCATCGATTTTCTTTTCCGCCAGCCAATCGACCATTTGGCCGACGACGCTATAGAGCATGGCTTCGCTGATCGCCAATAAAGTGGTCAAAAGCGCCAATACCGCCAGATGCGGTTCGATGCCGCGGAGGTAGTGACGGCAGAACTGGTAGAGTCCTCGCGGCGGTTCCGCCGGATGTTCCGGCGGATAAGGATCGATCAAGCGTTCGAAAAAGCCGAACATTATTGGCTAACCTGTGCTGAGTTGCTCAAATATTCTAAATCCGGCGACGTAGGTGCCAATCGCGGAACCGAGTGTGGAAAGAATGAAAATTAACAGAATGCGCGTCACCCGGTTGTGCCACCAGCCTTTTAGTGTGGTGGTGTCCGACCGGAGCCGGTTAAAGTCGCCGACTTGCGGTTTGCGCAGGTAGGTTTCGGCGGCGGCTACGACCATGCCGGCCCCGATGGTTGGATTCAGCGATGTCAACGGTGCCGCCAGGAAGGCTGTCAGAATAGACAGCGGATGCGCAAATGCCATGGCTGCGCCAAGCGCCGACAGCCCGCCATTGATCAAAATCCAATCGAGCACCATGGCGGTTCCCAGTTCCGGACTGCGCATGAAGCCAAGCACAAATCCCGTCAGGATTAATGCAACGATGAGCCACGGAATCAGCTTGAACCACCGGGATGCCGGCGGGATCGTGTCAAGCTGGGTGATTCGCTCGTGCGGATTGGCGATTGCATGCGTTTCAAGTTGCCGCGCCATGCCGTTTAGATGTCCGGCGCCGACAATCGCCAGAATATGCCGGTAGTTATTTTCCCGGGATTCTTTGATGAGACGGGCGGACATGTATTCATCCCGCTCGCTGATAAGCGGCTGAAACAGGTCTTGTTCGTTTTCGGCGAATTGCGAGAAAGAGCTTTCCAATACATCGCCTTCTTTCAGTTTCTCAATTTCCGCTTCGCTGAATTTTTCCTTGCTGATGACACTGGCGATTAAACCCGCAAACAAATTCATGCGCCGCCACCAAGGCACATTCCGGTAGATCCGTTTCATGGTCGTGCCAATTTCACGATCGATCAGCAGCACCGGCAAATGGGCCGTTTGCGCATCTTTGATCGCTACACGCATTTCCGCGCCGGGTTCGATACCGAACTGTTCCGCCATGCGTTGCTGGAATGCGCCCAGTGCGAGACTGGCTGCTACCATGCTGGCCTGGCCTTTTTTGATGACCTGGAATAAATCCATTTTGGCCATGGCATCGGGATTGACGATGGCTTTGTGCCGGCTGGGGCATAGTTCAACCGCGACCGCATCATACTGCCCGGTAGCAATTAATTCCTGAACTTTATCGGCGCTGGCTTTTGAAACATGCGCGGTGCCCAGCAAGGTGATCTGGCATTCGTGGAGTTGAATCGTTTTGATCGGCTCAGCCGGATTTTCTGGTGAATCAATCAAGGTTGCTGCATTGGTTGTTGTCATTGTTTTTTTAGTTAAAAATTAAAAGGCTCGAAATTGCCAAACTTTGGCATGGAAGGGAAATATCGTAAGAAAAGATTTTTCCTCTAGCAAAAGCATTTTACAAGATACGCAACTTTATATATTATTTCGAGTGGGTCCGTCAGATTGTTAATGTGTATTTTTCATTCTACGTTGTTCGTAATTTGTTTGCTTATTCAAGAATACCAATAAACGCTATAAGCAACATTTTATATATCTTTGGAGGTTTTAAAATGTTGAAATGCGGTTTTAAACTAAAAACAACGGCTATTGCTTTAGCCTTAATGGCAGGTAGTGTTGCCAATGCAGCGCCGGTTGTAATGGCGAATTGGGGCGATCATGATCCTGCGGAAATGGGTTTTTTTGCGCTGATTACTTCAGGTGCCACCCCGATCGATCATATCTATACATTCAGCGTGGCAACAGCGGTTAACGGCCTCTGGTCGAGTGTTTCCAACGATGCGCCGCCAGTTTTTGATATCACGGGCGGTTTGGTGCAATTGTGGTCAAGCGATGGCGACGCTGATTATGGCGGATCGGATCCCGGTGATAGCCTGGTTACATCGCTGGCTTTTGACTCAACATCAGTCAATCAGACTTTTACCGCTGGCCCCGGGGATTATTATTATCAAGTGACGGGCAGTATCGATGGTTTGCTGGGCGGCAGTTATTTGCTGTCTTCTTCAGTGACGCCCGTTCCGGAACCTGAGATGTATGCGATGTTATTGGCCGGTTTTGGTTTAATCGGCTTTTCTTTGCGGCGTCGCGTAGTTTAATCCAGTTCGTATCTACCCTAAAACCACTGAGAATAACGCTCAGTGGTTTTTTTATGGCTTGTTGATAGCCAACTTCTTTTGGATTGTTTCTAAGAGTACAATGCTATTATTGCTTGTTTGTTTCTTGGACGGACGTCATCAGGGTATCGGTTGTACTGTAGGGTTTTAATGGAATCCGATGGTGATTTGAATAAAACTAAAAAGGAAGTGGAAGTTATGTATAGGCCCGTTACTTTGTTAGGGAAACGCTGATTAATTCGCCACACCCCAAGGGCAAAGCGAGCAGTTCTGGGATATTGGGTTAAAATTTGCCATATTCTGGGTTGAATTGCGTTATTTCTTGCCTTATTCCGCTCATTTCTT
>WBZO01000612.1_pt1 | contig 70585 bp, 59 predicted proteins | sample 5204261 | NCBI WGS metagenome assembly WBZO01 (sample SAMN12412400, study PRJNA552823) | activated sludge metagenome | isolation source: activated sludge from anammox sidestream of wastewater treatment plant... | place: USA: North Carolina | collected 2017-09
CCCTTCGGCCAGTAAAGCCTGATCAAACAGAATATGACTCCAGTCGGCAAATTTGGCTTCTTCATATTTCAACCGCTGAATCATCGGGTGATGTGGATTGATTTCCAGGAAAGGTTTGCTGTCCGGGACTTTCTGTCCGGCAGATTTCAACAGGCGTCCAAGATTGCCACTCACATCATGAGTATCAGCGACCAGACAGGCTGGTGATTCTGTCAAGCGGTAGGTGATGCGCACATCTTTTACCTGTTCGCCCAACACTTCCTTCATTTTGTTTGTCAATTCCTGAAAATCTCCAGCCTCTTTTTCATGCTCTTTCTTTTCTTCTTCATCTTCCAGTTTGCCCAGATCCAGATTACCCTTGGCAATGGATTGTAAAGACTTGCCCGTATATTCATTCAGATTGGCCACCAGCCATTCATCGATACGGTCACACAACAGCAGCACTTCAATTCCCTTCTTACGGAATATCTCCAGATGCGGGCTGCTTTGGGCTGCCTTCAGGCCGTCAGCAGTAATGTAATAGATTTTTTCCTGTTCCGGCTTCATCCGGGCAATGTAATCATCCAGCGAAACGGTCTGTTCTTCACGTTCATCATGTGTCGAAGTAAATCTCAACAGCTTGGCGATACGCTCGCGGTTGCTATAGTCTTCTGCAATCCCCTCCTTCAGCACCTGGCCGAATTCGCGCCAGAAGGTTTTGAATTTTTCCTGATCTTCACTCTTGTCACTCATGGCAAGATCTTCGATCAATCCCAGCACCTTCTTGACTGAGCCTGCACGAATACTGTCGATATCTTTCGATTCCTGCAGGATCTCACGCGAGACATTCAGGGGCAGATCACTTGAATCGATGATACCGCGGACAAAACGCAAATATCCTGGCAACAATTTCTCCGCATCATCCATGATGAATACCCGCCTGACGTAAAGTTTGAGGCCATGGCGATGTTCACGATCAAACAAATCAAACGGGGCATGAGCCGGGATATACAACAACTGGATATATTCCTGCTTACCTTCGACTCGGGCATGCACATGAGCAAGTGGTGGCTCGAAATCATGAGCAACGTGCTTATAGAATTCGTCGTACTGCTCCTGCGTAATTTCATTCTTTGGCCGGGCCCAGATCGCGCTGGCCTGATTGATGGTTTCATCCTCGTCGCTCAACCGGTACGATTTGCTCTCGTCATCCCACACTTCCTTTTCCATGACGATGGGAAGCGTAATGTGATCAGAATACTTGCGGATGATGGAACGCAGCCGGAAGCTGCTCAGCAGTTCATCTTCTCCTTCCCGCAGATGCAGAATGATTTCAGTACCTCGATCCGGCTTTTCCACGGTCTCTAGCGTGTACTCACCCTCGCCACCGGATTCCCAGCGCACACCGTGTTCGATTGTCAATCCAGCACGGCGCGTAGTCAGGGTTACTTTATCTGCAACAATGAATGCCGAATAAAAACCCACACCAAACTGTCCGATCAGGTTGGCATCCTTGGCCTGGTCACCTGTCAGTGAATCAAAAAATTCACGCGTACCGGATTTGGCAATAGTCCCGATATTATTGATCACTTCCTGTCTGGACATACCGATACCGTTATCGATAATCGTGATGGTGCGAGCCTCTTTATCGTAAGCAATACGGATCTTAAGATCAGGGTCGGATTCGTACAGCGCCGCATCGGACAACCCTTCAAACCGCAGCTTGTCTGCCGCATCTGATGCATTCGAAATCAACTCTCGCAGAAATATTTCTTTATTACTGTACAGGGAATGGATCATCAGCTTCAAAAGCTGGTTGGCTTCAGCCTGAAAGTTCAAATGTTCGATGTTTTCCGCAGTTTGCATGCTTTCCTCCTTTAAAAATACGCTAACATTGTGCGGTCAGGTTTCCTGATTTCAAGCTGTTTCAACTTCGAAACCCTTATTCCGCAATTTTTCACTTTGTTAGATTTGTATGAAATTTTTATCTTTTATTTTTCTGGTGTCACTGTGTGCTGTTACTTCTCAAATCAACGCCCAGGTACCAGAACTGCCACTCGACAAAATCAAGTTACCGCCAGGTTTTTCCATCAGTGTCTGGGCGAATGTGCCGGATGCACGCACAATGACACTGGGTGACAAAGGAACGGTATTCGTCGGTTCGAAATCAGCCGGTAACGTTTATGCCATCACGGAAAATGCAGGAAAACGCCAAATCCGGATCATTGCCAGCAAGCTTAAAATGCCAAACGGAGTCGCATTTCATGACGGCGCATTATATGTCTCCTCCGTCAACAGGATCCTGCGTTTCGATAATATCGAGAATACCCTCGACCAGCCTTTACCGCCGCGCATTATAACGGCTGATTATCCTAAGGAAACCTACCACGGCTGGCGCTTCATCGCGTTTGGCCCGGATGGCTGGCTGTATGTCCCGGTCGGTTCATCCTGCAATGTCTGCGAAACAGATCTGGAACATTATGCCCTGATATCACGTATCCGGCCGGATGGGTCAAATTATGAAGTATTTGCAAAAGGTGTTCGTAATACGGAAGGATTCGACTGGCACCCCGTCACTAAAGAATTATGGTTTACCGATATCAGCCGGGAGTGGATGGGAGACAATTTACCACCCGATGAGCTGAATCACGCATCCAACCAGGGCTTGGATTTCGGTTTTCCGTATTGTCATGGCAAGGAAGTTTCTGACCCCAAACTCGGGGCAAAGCGTGATTGTAATAAATTCATTCCTCCTGCCGTTGAGCTCGACCCGCACGTTGCTCCCATGGGAATGCGGTTTTACACCGGCACTATGTTCCCCGCTGAATACCATAACGGAATCTTCATCGCAGAACATGGCTCATGGAACCGCAGCACGAAAATTGGCTATCGCCTCGAGTGGGTACAACTCGAGGTAAATGAGGTCGCCAGAAAAGAAATTTTTGCTGAAGGCTGGCTGCAGGAAAACGAAGCCTGGGGCAGGCCTGTCGATGTTCTGGTAATGCCGGATGGAGCGTTGCTGGTCTCGGACGATATGGCAGGCGTGGTTTACCGTATCAGCTACGACCAACCATAAAAGCCGTTTTCACCTGCCAGTTAAAACCTGGAATCGAATCACATGGAATGCTGAATGGCGGACAAACTCAGTCCCATAAGCATTTGAGGGAACATGCCCAGCAGTATTATGGCTAGGCCATTTATGCTAACGAGTACTTTGACATCCGGCTTGAACATAATCGGCTGGGTTTGTTCCGGCGCATCGAAATACATAAATTTAATGATGCGCAGGTAGTAAAACGCACCTATCAGGGAAAGCATGACTGCAACCACCACCAGCCAGATGTATCCCGCTTCCAGGACAGCCTGTAGCACGGAAAGTTTTGCATAAAATCCGATCATGGGCGGAATACCGGCCATCGAAAACATTACCAGCAGCATCATAAAAGCGAGCCATGGATTACGCTGGTTAAGTCCTTTGAGATCACTGATCTTATCCGCTTCAAATCCCTCTCGCGAAACCAACATGATGATACCAAAAGCACCTAACGTCATCAGCACGTAAGCGATTACATAAAACATGGATGAGCTGTAGCCATTTTCTCCTGCCGCAATGAAACCGAGCAGAACGAAACCCATATGTGAAATAGTGGAATATGCCAGCATCCGTTTGATATTCTGCTGTGCGATCGCCGCGATATTCCCCACAGCCATGGAAGCAACTGCCAGTAATACCAACATTCCCTGCCAGTCAGTCACGAGATCACCCAGACCTCCCACCAGCAATCTCATGACAAAACCAAATGCTGCAAATTTGGGTGCTGATCCGATGAATAAAGTAACTGCTGTAGGCGCACCTTCATAGATATCCGGTGCCCACATGTGAAACGGTACCGCGCTCAGTTTGAAGCCGATACCTGCAACGACAAAAACCAGCCCGATGATAAAAATTTCATGATCTGCCTGACCGGAATGAATGACTTTTGCCAACTCCGGCAAATGCAACGTACCGGTCGCACCATATAACATGGACATGCCATACAGCAGAAAACCGGAGGCCAATGCACCCAGAACAAAGAATTTAATGGCAGCCTCGGTTGCAATGGCTGATTCACGCTGTAATGCCACCATGGCATACAGTGAAAGAGACAGAAGCTCAAGCCCCAGATAGAGTGTTATCAGGTGATTTGCCGAAACCATGACCATCATGCCCAGCGTTGCAAACAGTGCAAGACTGAAAAATTCGCCTTTTAACAATCCTCTGGTACTGATATAGGATCGGGAATAGATCAATACCGCTGCAACCGTCACATAAATCAACAGCTTCAGAATATCTGACATCGCATCGCCGACGAACATGCCAGTAAATGTGTATCGAACTTCTGTGGAATAGATACCACAGGTAACCAGTGCACATCCTGCAAGTGTCAGCAAAGATAAATAAAATGCCAGATAGCGATTTCTCTCACCGGCAAATAAATCGGCAAGCATCACCACACAAACCATGAGCAGCAGGAAAATTTCAGGGTAGGCTGGTGTAAAGTCAGGTAACAGAAAATCCATGAAAAATCCTTAATTTCCGGTCAGGAAAAAACCTTCATCATCCAAAAAATATTGTTTAATTCCATTCCCAAATCAAAAATGACACGAAGGCGAGCCGCAGACAGTATAAATAATACGGCTAGGCGAAGCCGACAAAGTTAGTTTTGATTTAGAAATGGAATAAGTGCCTCAAAGCTTGGTACGTGCGACATGTTCAAGCAGATTATCAACCGTGACATGCATGACCTCAGTCAATGGTAACGGATAGATACCAAGCCCCAGCACCATTACCGCCAAAATAGCCAGGATCAGAAACTCACGTGAGGAAATATCCTGCATTCCTTCTACGTTACTGTTGGTGACTTCACCAAATATGACCTTTTTGTACATCCACAAGGTATAGGATGCACCGAGTATCAAAGTGAGTGCCGCGAAGAAGCCATACCAGAAATTGACTTCGATGGATCCCATGATGACCATGAATTCTCCGACGAAACCGCTGGTGCCCGGCAGCCCGGCATTGGCCATTGCAAACAACATGAACAATGCTGCAAACATCGGCATTCTGTTTACCACACCACCATAATCGGCAATCTGGCGAGAGTGCAGGCGATCATACAGGACACCTACACACAGAAACATTGCACCTGAGATGAATCCGTGAGAAATCATCTGTACCATGGCTCCCTCGATTCCGTATGCATTGAACAGGAAGAAGCCCAACGTCACGAACCCCATGTGAGAAACCGATGAATAAGCAATCAGTTTTTTCATATCCTGTTGCATCAACGCAACGATACCGATATACACAACCGCAATCAGGGATAAAACAATCAGGATTCCCGACAGCTCATGACTTGCATCCGGAGCGACAGGCAAAGAAAACCTGAGGAATCCATATCCACCCAGTTTCAGCAGGATAGCGGCCAGTACGACAGATCCGCCGGTAGGCGCTTCAACATGTGCATCAGGTAACCAGGTATGTACCGGCCACATCGGCACCTTGACTGCAAATGCGAGCATGAATGCGATGAATATCAGAATCTGTGCTGTCATCGGCAAAGGCAGATGATGGTAGTCCAGAATCGAGAAGCTGCCTCCTGAGGTCTGATACAGATAAATCAGGGCAACAAGCATCAACAGTGAGCCAAGCAAGGTATAAAGAAAAAACTTTATGGCGGCATAAATCCGGTTAGGTCCTCCCCATACACCAATGATAATGAACATCGGTATGAGTGAAGTTTCCCAGAAGGAATAAAACAACACGGCATCCAGAGAGGAAAATACACCATTGACGACACCGGACATGATCAGAAATGCTCCCATATACTGAGAAACACGCTCCCGAATCACTTCCCACCCGGCAATCACGACAATTGGGGTTATAAAGCAATTCAGAATGATCAATGGCATCGATATTCCGTCTACTCCCAAAGAGTAGAAGACGTTGAGCCGCTCAAACCAGATGAGATGTTCCGTAAACTGCATGGCACTGGTTGATGGATCAAATCCACTGTACAGAGGAAGAGCCACCAGAAACCCGGCCACAGCTCCAACAAGGGAAAACCAGCGTACAGCCCGTACGTTCCGGTCACCCATCACCAATACGATCAGACCAAAAATAATTGGCAGCCAGATAATCAGACTTAACAGCGGAAATCCAAACAACATGATCTTTTCGTCTCAAATTGCATATCAATGCGTGTTATTTATCCCAGAGAGTCAGCAATAGTAAAAACTACTTCTTCCCTGAATCCTAGAAATGAAACAGCCACAGACTCATCAACACAAAAACACCCACAATCATGCTGAATGCGTAATGGTAGATATATCCTGACTGGAATCGACGGACTACCGTAGAAAACCATGCAACAGCCTTTGCAGAACCATTCACCATCAAACCGTCAATAACTTTGATATCCCCGTATTTCCAGAGCACGTTACTCAGAGAGCGCAAGCCACCTGCAAATAACCATGAATAAAATTCATCGATGTAGTATTTGCGATCCAGAAGAGTATAAACAGGGCCGGCAATTTTCCGAATTTTCCCCGGCAGCTCAACCTTGTACTGATACAGGAACCAGGCAGTAAAAATACCGGCCATTGCCAGCCAGAAAGGCAGTGTCATCAATGAATGAATCATCATTCCCACTATGCCCGTGTAGTGTTCTTTCATGAGCGCCACCACATCATGCTGCTCCTGTATCTCAATAACCCCGGCAAAATAATCTCCAAAAAGCAGCGTACCAATCAACCAGCCTGATGCGACGGTTGGAACGGCCAGCACAACCAATGGAATGGTCACTACCCAAGGCGATTCATGTAAATGCTCCCGCGTATGCTTATCCATTCGTGGCTCACCATAGAAAGTCATGAACATCAGCCTGAAGGTATACAGTGCGGTAACAAAAACCGTTGTCAACACACAGAAATAGGCAAAGCCTGACCCAGGAAGCTGGGAGAAATGCACCGCTTCAATAATCGCATCCTTGGAAAAGAAGCCCGAAAATCCAGGGACTCCCGCACTGGCCAAAGCAGCGATGAACATGGTTGCAAAAGTAATTGGCATATACCTTCTAAGCCCTCCCATCTTGCGCATATCCTGCTCATGGTGCATCGCAATGATGACCGAACCGGCTCCAAGAAAGAGTAAGGCCTTAAAAAAGGCATGCGTCATCAAATGAAAAATAGCTGCTGAGTAGGCCGATGCACCCAGTGCAACCGTCATATATCCAAGCTGCGACAGAGTAGAAAAAGCGACAACCCGTTTGATATCATTCTGAACTACTGCAACCAGTGCCATAAACAGCGTCGTAATGCCCCCTATTACCAGAACAGTCGACAGTGCAGCTTCAGAATGCTCAAACAGTGGCGACATACGGGCCACCATAAATATACCGGCTGTCACCATAGTGGCAGCATGAATCAAAGCAGATATCGGGGTGGGCCCTTCCATTGAATCCGGCAGCCAGACATGCAAGGGAAACTGGGCAGATTTACCCATCGCCCCAACAAATAACAGCAGGCAGATGACAGTCATCAGCATCCAGGATTGACCAGGCCATATTTCGACTGAACGGGATGCCATATGCTCTGCATGAGCAAACACAAGTTCGTAATCCAACGTACCGAAATACATCAATACCAGGCCAATACCAAGCAAAAAACCGAAATCTCCAACTCTATTGACAAGAAAAGCTTTCAGATTCGCATAGATTGCCGTTGGGCGTGTGTACCAGAATCCGATCAAGAGATAAGAAACCAATCCAACGGCTTCCCAACCGAAAAACAACTGCAGGAAGTTATTGGACATCACCAGCATCAGCATCGAAAATGTGAACAGCGAAATGTAGCTGAAAAAGCGCTGATACCCGGGATCTCCGTGCATATACCCGATCGTGTATATATGCACCATGAGTGACACACTGGTTACCACAACCATCATCGTGGCAGACAATGTATCTATCAGAAAGCCGATTTCAAATATCGTTTCACCAGATGTCAACCAGGTGTAGACACTACCGTTATAGGTATTCCCCTGTAATACATCGACAAAAATGATAATGGAGGAAACGAGTGACAGCGCTACCAAAATGATTGTTGCGCGGTGACTCCATATCAAACCAACCCGTCGCCCGAAAAGGCCAGCAATAATGGCTCCCACCAAAGGGGCCATTGGAACCAGTAAATAAAGATTTTCCATTTAAGCCATCAATTACCAGAATTGGTTTAACAAATTGCTTTTGATCTCGAAGACACAGGGATACTCAGCCTTTCAATTCATCCAGATCATCCACGTTAATGGTGCGCAGATTTCTGAATAGTGCAACTAAAATTGCCAGTCCGATGGCTGCTTCAGCTGCAGCGACAGTCAGAATAAAAAACACGAAGATCTGCCCCGCCGTATCCTGTAGAAAATGTGAAAAAGCGACAAAATTCATATTGACGGCCAATAGCATCAATTCAATCGACATCAGCAGGATAATGACATTTTTCCGATTGAGAAAAATACCGACGACCCCAATGGCAAACAGGAGAGCACCCAGCACAAGATAATGTGATAGTGAGACCAAGATGATTACCTTTTAGATGAAGAAAATAGGAAACAGATGGAGTCCTGAGCAAAAATTATTCTTTTCTTTCTGCTGGTATGGATATAACTTTTAACCGCTTTTCACGACTAGCAGCTACTTGTTTTGAAACATTCGAAGATTTTTTATCGGTTCGGTAACGCAACGTTATAGCAATGGCAGCAACCATCGCTACCAGAAGAATGACGGCTGACAGTTCAAAAGCGTATACGTAGTCGGTATAAAGCAATTGTCCCAACTCTTTCGTATTACTGTAGTCCACTGATTTGGAAACTGGAATTTGTATATTTTCAGGTCCGAATTGTTTACTCATCAGTACCATACCTATCTCACCCGTCATAATCAGAGCCAGTATGGCGCCAAACGGGAACCACTTCCAGAATCCTTCCCGCATACGATCCAGGTTGATATCCAGCATCATTACCACGAACAGGAACAACACCATGACTGCACCGACATATACCAGAATCAGAACGATGGCCAGGAACTCTGCTTCAAGCAGCAACCATAATCCGGAAGATGTCACAAAAGCGAGTACCAGTAATAGCGCCGAGTGAACAGGATTGCGCAGTGTAATCACTCCCAGTGCAGCAATGACTACTACACTTGCCAGGCTATAAAAAACGAAATCCTGTAAATTCATAAATTTATATCTGTTTGTTAGCGATAAGGAGCGTCTGCTGCCCTGTCTCTGGCTATCTGTTCTTCATAGCGGTCACCCACTGCCAGCAGCATCTCTTTCGTATAGGTCAGATCCCCGCGAACTTCACCATGGTATTCCAGAACACGAGTCTCAACAATCGCATCAACCGGACAAGCTTCCTCACAGAAACCGCAAAAAATACATTTAATCATGTCGATATCGTAACGAGTGGTCCGGCGCGTACTATCGTCACGCTGTTCTGATTCGATAGTAATCGCCATGGCCGGACATACAGCCTCACACAGCTTGCATGCAATACAGCGCTCTTCCCCGTTAGGGTAACGGCGTAATGCATGCAACCCTCGGAAACGGGGTGATTGGGGCGTCTTCTCTTCCGGATAATGCACAGTGATTTTGGGCGCAAACAAATAACGTCCAGTCACTTTCATCCCTTTCAGCATTTCAACCAGCAGAAAGGATTTAAAAAACTGCTTGATACGTTCCATTTCGCTATTACTCTCAGTTAAACCAGAGATTCAACGGGAAACTTTGCCGAACAACCTCTGGTAATTGCATCACCATACCCAGCACCACAATCCAGACAAGTGTGAGCGGGATAAATACCTTCCAGCCCAGTCGCATAATCTGGTCATAACGATAACGCGGGAAGGTAGCACGGAACCAGAGGAAAAAGAACAGCATGAAGGCTATTTTCAGAAGCAGCCAGACCATGCCGGGAATCAGATTAAAAGGGGCGATATCCACAGGGGGCAGCCAGCCACCCAGGAACATGATGCTGGCCAGAGTCGCAACCAGAATCATGTTGGCATACTCGGCAAGGAAAAATACCGTAAAGGCCATTCCTGAATAGTCTACATGGAAACCTGCAACGATCTCCGATTCCCCCTCCGCCACGTCAAAAGGCGCTCTGTTCGTTTCAGCCACACCCGATATGAAATAGACCAAAAACATCGGGAATAACGGGATCAGGTACCAGTTCAGAAAACTGCCACCCTGCTGCCCTGCCACAATATCTCCCAGATTGAGACTTGAAGACATCATCAATACACAGACCAGCGCAAATCCCATCGCCAGCTCATATGAAACGACTTGTGCAGCAGAGCGCATAGCTCCCAGGAAAGCATATTTTGAATTTGATGCCCAGCCGGCAATAATGACACCGTAAACTCCCAGTGATGTCATGGCCAGAATATAAAGCAGGCCTGCATTGATATCCGCCAGCACCAGCTCCGGCGAAAAGGGAACAACGGCCCAAGCAGCCAATGCGGGCCCTATGGCAAGAACCGGTGCAAGCAGAAACAGGAATTTATTGGCGCCTGTCGGAATAATGATCTCTTTCATGATTGCCTTGACAGCATCAGCTATGGGTTGCCCCCAGCCACGCAACCAAGGTATATCAAAGAAGGTCACTCTGTTTGGCCCCACCCTGACTTGCATATAGGCGATAATTTTTCTTTCTGCAAAAGTAAGATAAGCAACTGCCAGAAGTAACGGAATGACAATCGCCAGGATCAGCAGCAGATTCTTTATCAGCAGAAAGAGAGGTTCCCCCCATTCACTGCCAAACAATTGCTCAAATAATGGTTGCAAGCTATCCATTGATTAAATCCCGATCCAGATTTTTATGATTTTTCCAGCTTGATTTCATCGAACATCCCGCCTAATCTGGATGTCTGCAAGTGAGCACATGCCAGTCGGACACAGTTATCAGGCAGGTTGGTATCAGCGAAAATTTCCAGCTGAATTGTCTCACCCTGCTGTTTTATCTTGACTGTCTCACCAGCCTGTATTCCAGATTTATCAAGTAGGTCAGGTGAAGCAAATGCAACAGGTGATACGGCATCATGTGTTTTCTGTAATGAGCTCGCACGCCTTACGATTGGATCAGCCTGATAAATTGATACCTCACCAATCCTTTCAATGCCACTATTTTTTTGATGATTTTCTGAAATTGAAAACGCTTCCAAAGCGTTATTCAAGCCACGTACAAATTCTTCTTCTGCAGACACTATTTCTGCACGAACCTGTTCTGATGAATCGTAATCGAATCCTTCCAATTGCAACAGATTTCCCAATACCCGCAAAATTTTCCAGGCGGGACGTACTTCACCGAGAGGAGGTACTACACCACTGAAACTTTGTATCCTTCCTTCAGTATTAACAAAAGTGCCGGATGTTTCAGTAAAAGGAGCAACAGGCAAAATAACATCGGCATAATCAGGAATGTTACCTTTGTAACTGCTCAATGAAACTACAAATTCAGCTTTATTAATTACCTGAAGCGCCCGCCCCGTATCATAACAATCCAGTTCCGGCTCCAGGTTCAACAGTACGTAAGCACTACAGGCTGGTTCACCATCAGGTGAACCTAACCCTAGCATTTGTCCCGCATTCAAACCAACCTTCTCTGATACAGTTTTATTTACAGAATTAGTCCCGGTACTCCATGGTAACGCACCCGCAGAATAGGCTCCCACACTATTTGCAGCTTCACCCAGCAAACCAAACTGTGCTTCGGTTATTTTCGAAACAGCCAGTGCCGCACAGTGTAGATCAGCAAAATGAGGGTGATGCTGAGCAAGATTACCCAGAAAAACAGCAGCTGGAGCGTGGTTGATGAGACTATTCGCAATTCCCCGTGCAACTTCAGAAATTTCAACTGCATTTGCTGCAGATTTAATATGCCCAGGCACGGGAATATTCTTGATTTCTGCCGCTGCTTTCAGTACCTGTAATACCATGTCAAGCATAGCTGAAGGAGCAACAATCGCGCGATAGGCAATCTTGGTCAACTGATCGTCACCTGATGGATTGATCAGACTTAACTGCCCCCCCTCTTTTACTGCCTGACGCATCCGCTGGGCAAGCAGCGGATGATCTTTACGCAGTGTACTGCCAATGACCAGCACAGCTTTTAACTGTGAAACCTCGGCAATTTGCATTCCCAGCCATGGTGCTCCACGCAATACGGCATCGGTACGAAAATCAGATTGACGTACCCGGTGATCGATATTGTGACTGCCCAGTCCACGCATCAGTTTTTGCAGTAAGTAGAGCTCCTCCAACGTGCTATGAGCAGATCCCAATGCACCTATACTCTGCGGCCCCTGATTTTTAACGACATTGCTGATGCCCTCAGCAGCATAGGCCAAAGCCTCCTGCCAGCCACATGCCTGCCACTGTCCGGATTTTCTGATCATTGGTACCGTCAAACGGTCTTCCGAATTCAGTCCTTCATAAGAGAACCGGTCTTTATCTGACAACCAGCATTCATTGACGGCTTCATTCTCACGCGGTAATACGCGCATGACCCGATTTTTTTTCACTTGCACGACCAGATTACTACCCAGCCCGCAATGCGGGCTGACCGATTTTCTGCGTGATAACTCCCAGGTTCTTGCTGAATAGCGGAAAGGTTTACTGACCAGAGCACCGACCGGACATAAATCGATTACATTACCGGAAAGTTCAGAATCAACCGCTCTGCCGACGAACGTCAAAATCTCGGAATGTTCTCCCCGGCCAGCCATTCCAAGCTCCATGATTCCGGCGATCTCCTGGCCAAAACGAACACACCTCGTGCAGTGGATGCAGCGGGTCATATCCGTTGCTATGAGCGGACCAAGATTCTTGTTGGTCACAGCCCGTTTAGGTTCCTGATAACGGGAACCGCTTGAACCATAGCCGACAGCGAGATCCTGTAGCTGGCACTCCCCTCCCTGGTCACAAATCGGACAATCCAGTGGATGATTGATCAGCAGAAATTCCATCACCCCTTTTTGTGCAGTCACCGCCTGCTGAGAATGTGTCGATACTTTCATTCCCTCGGCTACCGGTGTTGCACACGCAGGTAACGGTTTGGGTGCCTTTTCGACCTCTACCAGGCACATCCGGCAATTAGCCGCTATTGACAGCTTTTTGTGATAACAAAAATGCGGAATATAGATCCCGATCTGCCTGGCAGCATCCATTACGGTACTACCCTGCGCAACCGTTACCTGTTTGCCATCAATTTCAATATTAATCATCAGCAATAAATCCCGGAATCAGTGGGAATCAGATAAACATGATATAAAAAACCACAGCCTACCTAGACCATGCACTTTTTATGTTCGATATGGAAAACAAATTCATCCCGGAAATGCTGCAGCATTGCTCTTACCGGCATTGCGGCAGCATCACCCAGCGCACAGATCGTTCTACCCTGGATGTTATCCGCTAGATTATCAAGCAAATCCAGATCTTCAACCCGCCCCTTTCCGTGCTCGATCCGGTTGATGATCCGGTAAAGCCAGCCTGTTCCTTCCCGGCACGGAGTACACTGGCCGCAGGATTCCTCATAGTAAAAATAAGAAAGCCGCTCCAGCGCACGCACCATACAGGTCGTGTCATCCATGATGATCACCGCGCCCGAGCCCAGCATGGAGCCTGCTTTTGCTATTGAATCATAGTCCATGTCAGTTTCCATCATGATGTCACCAGGCAGAACCGGCATTGACGATCCACCCGGAATACATCCCTTCAGCTTTCTGCCACCACGCATCCCGCCAGCAAGTTCCAACAGCTTTGCAAAGGGTGTTCCCATGGGTACCTCATAGTTACCCGGCTTATTGACATGTCCGGAAACTGAAAATATTTTGGTACCACCGTTGTTTGGTTTACCGAGCTGCAGATAACGCTCCCCTCCGTTACGGATAATCCAGGGAACAGAAGCAAATGTTTCTGTATTGTTGATTGTCGTAGGTTTACCGTACAAACCAAAATTGGCGGGAAATGGCGGCTTAAAGCGTGGCTGACCTTTTTTTCCTTCTATGGATTCCAAAAGGGCGGTCTCTTCTCCACAAATATAGGCACCGTATCCATGATGGTTATAAAGTCGGAAACTAAAGCCGGAACCCAGGATGTTATCCCCCAGGAAACCTGCGACATTCGCCTCCTCGACGGCCTCCTCCATTCGCTCGTAAACATCCCATATTTCCCCGTGTACATAGTTGTAGCCGGTACGGATACCCATCGCATAGGCGGCAATCAACATACCCTCGATCAGGATATGGGGATTGTAACGCATGATATCACGGTCCTTGAATGTACCCGGCTCACCCTCATCAGAATTACAGACGAGATACTTCTCACCCGTATACTGTTTCGGCATGAAACTCCATTTCAGTCCCGTCGGGAAGCCCGCGCCACCGCGGCCGCGCAGTGCAGATTTCTTGACTTCATCAATTACTGCCTCGGGAGAAATTTTCTGTGAAAGAATTTTTTTCAACGCGGCATAACCGTCACGCTTAAGATAATTCTTTAGCCGCCAATTATCCGAATCCGCAGTATCCACACCTGCCATGATGACTTGAGTAGGCTGGGTCATCTGTTTAATTCCTCAAGCAGTTTATCTATCTGGTCTTCAGTCATGAAACTGCACATACGCTTGTTATTGACCAGAAGCACCGGCGCATCCCCGCAGGAACCCATACATTCACCTTCTTTGAGAGTGAATAACCCGTCTGTCGTGGTTTCATTGAAACCAATACCCAGTTTCTGTTTAAGATAATCTGCCGTCTGGTTTCCACCTGACAATGCACAAGGCAGATTGGTACAAACCGTAAGCTTGTACTTTCCGACCGGCTTCAGGTTATACATATTGTAGAAAGTCGCAACTTCATAGACAGCAATTGCAGGCATCTCAAGATAATCTGCAATGAAATCCATCGTTTCAGTTGCCAGCCAACCTTTTTCATCCTGTGCGATCGCCAGTGCAGACATCACGGCCGATTGTTTCCGGTCAGCAGGATATTTAGCGACTTCCCGATCAATTTTTCTCAGAGCTTCAGTGCTTAACATCGACGAACTCATCTGTCTATCTCACCGAATACAATATCCTGGGTACCAATGATTGCTACAAGATCAGCAATCATGTGTCCCTTGGTCATTTCATCCAGTGCTGCTAAATGTGCAAATCCAGGAGCACGAATTTTCAAGCGATAAGGCTTATTGGCACCATCTGAAACAATATAAATACCAAACTCGCCTTTAGGATGCTCCACAGCCGCATAAGCTTCACCCCGCGGAACATGCATACCTTCCGTGAACAACTTGAAGTGATGAATCATTTCTTCCATATTCTGCTTCATGGCCAATCTGGATGGTGGAGCAACCTTATGATTGTCAGTAATCACAGGACCAGGATTTTTTCTCAGCCATTCGACGCACTGTTTTATTATATGGTTTGACTGACGCATTTCCTCGATACGCACCAGGTAGCGATCATAACAATCACCATTGGCGCCGACGGGAATATCGAAATCCACCTGATCATAAACTTCGTATGGTTGTTTCTTGCGCAAATCCCATTCCACTCCGGATCCGCGCAACATTGGGCCGGTGAAACCCAGTGCTTTGGCACGATCAGGCGAAACCACACCAATATCGACCAAACGCTGCTTCCAAATCCGATTATCTGTCAGCAATGCCTCATAATCATCAATGTAGCCTGGGAATCGACGAGTGAAATCCTCAATGAAATCAAGCAGTGAGCCTTGCCGGTTTTCATTACGTGCACGCGTCGCCTTCTCATCGTGTATTGCTGATGGCTGGTACTGCGGCATATTGTCAGGCAGGTCACGATAAACCCCGCCTGGTCGGTAATAGGCAGCATGCAACCGGGCACCCGACACCGCTTCGTAACAATCCATCAAATCTTCCCGTTCGCGGAAAGCATATAGAAAAACCGTCATCGCCCCGACATCCAGCGCATGAGCGCCTAGCCACAACAGATGATTGAGGATGCGTGTTATCTCATCAAACATCACACGAATATATTGCGCTCTGATGGGCACCTCGATCTGCAACAGCTTTTCGATCGCCATCACGTACGCATGTTCGTTGGCCATCATGGATACATAATCCAGACGATCCATGTAAGGTACAGACTGTACGTAAGTCTTGTTTTCTGCCAGTTTCTCCGTGGCCCGATGCAGCAATCCGATATGAGGATCGGCACGCCGGATAACTTCGCCATCCAGTTCCATCACCAGACGCAGAACACCATGAGCTGCAGGATGCTGCGGCCCAAAATTCATAGTGTAATTACGAATTTCAGCCATTTCCCAAGCACCCTCTCATTTGAAAATCCCACATGCCCCGGCAATCAGTCATAGAGTGCTTCATATTTCCTCTCTGCCATATTGTTCTTCACGAATGACATACGGTGTAATTTCGCGAGGCTCGATTGTAACAGGCTGGTAAACAACCCGTTTTTGATCAGGGTCATAACGCATTTCCACATGTCCTGACAAAGGAAAGTCCTTGCGGAAGGGATTTCCAATAAATCCATAATCCGTCAGAATTCTTCTGAGGTCAGGATGATTATTGAAAATGATTCCAAACAGATCAAACGCCTCTCGCTCAAACCAGTTGGCTGAAGGCCATACAGACATCACCGAATCAACCATGGGAAATTCATTGTCTTCCGCAAAGACACGCACACGCAGCCTGTGATTATGCTTGACTGAAAGCAGGTGGTACACGACAGCGAATCGTCTATCCTCCCGTTTATATCCCGCATGTGTATCTGTCGAATATTCACTGTAATCCACACCACATAGATCAATCAGCGTATCAAACCCCAGATCCTGATGATCTCTCAATACTTCAGCGATATCCGGCAGACCCCTGGAATGTACCAGAAGCGTCAATTCCCCAAGCGCACAGCTGATATCAATCTGTCGATCACCCAATACTCTCTGTAAATTCGCCGCAAGTTTTTCAAGGCGACTGTCTGTCATTTCACCCCCCTTAGCTAGCGCGCGATTGTATTGGTACGCCTAATTTTATTCTGTAACTGGATGATTCCGTAAAGCAGCGCTTCAGCAGTAGGCGGGCAGCCTGGCACATATATATCGACAGGCACTATCCGATCACATCCGCGTACAACTGAATAAGAATAATGGTAATACCCGCCGCCATTTGCACAGGATCCCATCGAAATTACCCAGCGAGGCTCAGCCATCTGATCATAAACTTTACGTAATGCAGGTGCCATCTTATTACACAGCGTTCCGGCAACAATCATGACATCTGACTGACGGGGACTGGGGCGAAAAACAATACCGAACCGATCCAGATCATAACGGGATGCACCCGTTTGCATCATCTCGACCGCGCAACACGCCAACCCGAAAGTCATAGGCCACATCGAGCCCGTACGCCCCCAATTGATCAAGGAATCAAGGCTGGTCGTAACAAATCCTTTGTCTAATACACCCTCAATACCCATTATTCAATCCCACTCCAAAGCACCTTTGACCCATTCGTAAATGAAACCTACTACGAGTAATCCAAGAAATACCAGCATCGCAACAAAACCAAACCACCCGATTTCTTTCAAGACAACAGCCCAGGGAAATAAGAATGCAATTTCCAAATCGAATAATATGAACAAAATTGCAATCAGGTAATAGCGCACATCGAACTTCATACGCGCATCTTCAAACGCACCAAAACCACATTCATAGGGTGACAATTTTTCGGCATCCGGTTTGTTTGGCGCCAGCAACCATCCTGCCAACATTGATAACACGCCGATTGCCAGCCCGACCAAAATAAATAACAGAATCGGGAAATAATTCCCGAGCATGGTGTTCAGCATCTTCAATATCCTTACTAAAATCACCAAACTCAGATCACACAATGATCTGATATTCAAATATGCTTGCCTGGTGCCGACGGCGAGAATCGAACTCGCACAGCTTTCGCCACCGCCCCCTCAAGACGGCGTGTCTACCAATTCCACCACGTCGGCTAAAAACCTCAACCGCCCGCTCTAATGAGTAAAAGTTACTCGGGAATCTCTCCAACTCTGGAAGAAGCGCCGCTTTCTCCTTCCTTCTCTGAAGTTCCGAGTTTATCACCCTCTGCAGCAGGAGCAGCCACTTCACCTGATTTCATATCCAGTTTCTGCATAACACTCTCTTCACCAGAATGACTGCCACTGGAAAAATATGTTAGCGTTAGACTGGTAATAAAAAAAACCGTAGTAGCCAACGCAGTCATTCTGCTCAGAAAATTAGCCGACCCGCTGGCACCAAATAGACTTCCAGATGCACCACTACCGAAAGCTGCTCCCATATCAGCACCTTTTCCCTGTTGTAACAGGATCAGGATGATGATTATGACTGCAGCGATAATATGCACCGACCAAATAAATGTTTCCACAATACATTATCCCCAATTAATTCTGTGCTGCCAGACAAATCGAAATAAACTCCACGGCAATCAGCGAAGCCCCTCCGATCAGCCCACCATCTATATCAGGCATTGTGAACAATTCACGTGCATTATCTGCTTTTACACTTCCACCATAAAGTATCTGGATATTCTCAGCAATCCCGCCACCATGAACAGCTATCCGACTTCTTATAAATTTATGGACATCCTGCGCCTGTTGGGGAGTAGCAGTCTTGCCCGTACCGATTGCCCACACCGGCTCATAAGCTATGACTGATTGTCCGAGCGCTTCGATACCCGCCAGATCAATCACGGCATCAAGTTGCATAGCTATTATCTGTTCAGTCTCATCTGATTCACGCTGAGCCAGGGTCTCACCTACACAAAGTATTGGTGTTATCGAACGTTCTTGCGCAGCACGAAATTTTTCAGCGACGACCTGATTCCCTTCGCCGAACAGTGTTCGTCGTTCTGAATGACCCACAATCACGTACTGGCATCCTAAATCGGCCAGCATATCTGCCGACACTTCCCCAGTATAAGCTCCGTGGTGGTACTGACTGACATTCTGCCCCCCCCATATCACATGAGAGCCCTCAAGCACTGACTGTGTCTGTGCTATATAGGGGTAAGGCACACACACCACACAGGATACATTCTGTAACGAGCGAGTTCCTGAAACAACCGCATCAAGCAACTCCTGATTCCGAACCAGGCTGCCATGCATTTTCCAGTTCCCGGCCACAAACCCTGCACGCCCCATCATCCCTCCTGTTTATCCAGCTTCAGACCCATAAAACCGGGGGATGCTACCCGCGAAACCGGGTTGCGTCAATGCCCGCATCACCCGATCTGACATATTCACAACCGGAATTACTCTGATTTGCTGCGTCCTGAAGCAAAATATAATAAAATACTGCACATGGTGTTTTGCATAAATTTGCCCCCGTTTAACCAAGGTTGACATGAAAAAACTCGTTCTCCTGCGACACGGAGAAAGTATCTGGAATCAGGAAAATCGCTTTACCGGCTGGACTGACGTCGATTTAACGCCCAAGGGACTAAAAGAAGCCGAAGAGGCAGGCAGATTGCTTCGCGAAAACGGTTTCTCCTTCGACATTGCTTATACCTCTCTACTCAAACGGGCAATTCGTACACTCTGGATCGCACTGGACGAAATGGATCAGATGTGGACCCCGATCGAGCTCAACTGGCGACTCAATGAACGGCATTACGGGGCACTTCAGGGTTTGAACAAAGCAGAAACAGCCAAACAATATGGCGATGAACAAGTACTCATCTGGAGACGCAGTTACGATATCCGTCCACCTTCCATCACAATCAACGATGAGCGCTATCCCGGCTTTGATCTTCGCTACAGAAACATGTCATCCGACGATATTCCGCTTGCTGAAAGTCTCAAGGATACGGTTGCAAGATTTCTGCCCTACTGGAATCAGTCAATCGCTCCGCAAATCAAGGCAGAAAAAAAGGTAATCATTGCTGCACATGGAAATTCGCTGCGCGCTCTGATCAAACATCTCGATAATATCTCAGACCAAGATATCCTGAATTGCAATATACCCACAGGGATTCCGCTAGTTTATGAACTGGATGACGACTTGAAACCACTCAACAGTTACTATCTGGGAGATGCTGGCCAAATTGGGGAAGCCATTTCGGCGGTCGCCAATCAGGGTAAATCCGGAGCTTGATGTTTGCCGATTTAATTACAAGTTCAAAATCAACTCAACATTGCCTTTCCCGGAAAGCAAATAGATTGCTTAGAGCTACCTTTCTGTTGCTTTCAGTCAATGTGTTTTTACCTTCCGTGCTGTATGCAATTCCCCAGGCCAACCGGGATAGTCAAAAACAGTTACAGGAATTACGTACTCGTATTGATGCTCTGCAGAAAGATCTGGTTGATAAAAAATCTTCGAAAGCCAAGGCGGCTGATGCACTGCGTGAATCTGAGCGATCCATAAATGATCTGCACGCAAAACTTGCCAAACTCGCACAACAGCAGAAAAATGCACAAGAAAAGCTGAATCAACTGCAAAACAGCTCAGCACTGCTTCAAGACGATATCAATAACAGGCAAAAACAGCTTGGAAAGCTGATCTATCATCAGCATCTGGCAAAATATGGGAATTATTTGCCGTTATTACTCAAGCAGCAAAACCCTGATAAAGCCACACGTAATTTTTATTATTACAGTTACATTGCACAGGCGCGCTCAAAAAATATCGATAATTTACGCAATCAACTGACTGCTTTGGACACACTGGCTCACGAAAGCCATATTCAGAACGAATCGCTTAAGCGGATCCACAATGAGCAAATCCATCACAAACGACAGCTCGAACTGGAAAAAAACCGGAAATCAGAAATTCTGGCAACACTCTCTCAAGAAGTTACCCGCCAGCAGAAAAAAATTGATGAACTTAAACAAGATGAGCAGCGCCTTTCCAATCTGATTGAAAAACTTAACAGACAGCTTGCCCGGAAAAAAAGTGCTCCGGCCAAAGCAGATGGAAAATCGGTATTACGCAACGACAAATTACCTGACAGCACTGAACACAGGGGTTCCTTTGCAGCACTGAAAGGAAAGTTGAGATTGCCCGTCAAAGGGGAACTTGCCAACCGTTTTGGCAGTCCACGCGAAAGCGGAAGCATCAAATGGCAAGGGTTGTTCATTCGTTCTGCCGGAGGTAACGAAGTCAAAGCAATTGCAGGTGGAGAAGTGATATTTGCTGACTGGCTGAGAGGATTTGGAAATTTGATGATTCTGGATCATGGCAACCACTACATGAGCCTGTACGGTAATAATGCAGCAATCCACAAACGGGTAGGCAGCAAGGTTAAAAGTGGTGATACGATAGCAACCGTTGGTAACAGCGGTGGAAACGCTGAGACAGGTTTATATTTTGAACTCAGATATCAAGGAAAGCCGTTTGACCCATTAAGCTGGGTAAAGCTGAAGTAATCGGGATTGAGCCGATACTTCTATCAAACAATGGCTTAAAAAATTTTAATTGGCATTACAGAACTTCCGAAAACACAAAGTGCGGAGCAAACACACACCATGCATAATTTTATGAAGAAAATCAGTTTAGTTTTTGCCGGCGTCATTGCTGGAATCATGGTCAGCCTGAATTTCTCCGCTATCGCCGACAAAGAAATCAAGGAGGAACTGCAAACGCTCCCGATTGAGGAGCTGCGTACATTTTCCCAGGTTTTCGGGCGCATCAAAAGCGACTATGTCGAACCTGTAGAAGATAAAAAACTGATTACCGAAGCGATCAACGGGATGCTGGTCGGGCTGGATCCGCATTCGGCTTTCCTGGACAGTGAGGAATACAAAGAACTGCAGATCGGTACACAGGGAGAGTTTGGCGGACTGGGTATACAAGTAACAATGGAAGATGGCCTGGTCAAGGTTATTTCTCCGATCGAAGATACACCTGCTTTCCGTGCAGGCGTCAAAACCGGTGACCTGATCATAAAAATTGATGATACAGCCGTAAAAGGTATGACCCTCAACGATGCTATCAAGCGGATGCGAGGAAAACCGGATACCCCGATTACACTGACTGTCATTCGTGAAGGTGAAGCAGAGCCCCTTACCTTCACACTCGTTCGTGCCATTATCAAAATTGACAGTGTCAAGTCCAAGCTTATTGAGCCGGGTTATGCCTATGTCCGCATCACCCAGTTCCAGGAACGTACTGGTGAGAATCTTGCGGAAGCCATTACCAAGCTTTACAGCGGAAGCAAAGTCCCTATGAAAGGTCTGATACTGGATTTACGAAATGACCCGGGGGGATTGCTGAACAGTGCTGTCGCAGTCTCAGCTGCTTTTCTGCCGAGCAATGCGCTGGTGGTATACACTGAAGGACGTACAAACGATGCCAAGATGCAACTTCGCGCCAATCCTGAATATTATCTTCGTGGATCAGGACGTGATTTCCTGGCAAATCTCCCTCAAAGTATCAAAACCATACCCATGGTGACACTGGTCAACGGTGGTTCGGCTTCTGCCTCGGAAATCGTGGCAGGTGCTCTGCAAGACCATAAACGATCTATCGTCATGGGTTCGCAAACCTTTGGCAAAGGATCGGTACAAACTATCCTGCCGCTCAGTAATAACACAGCTATCAAACTGACGACAGCACGTTACTTCACGCCCAATGGTCAGTCGATACAAGCAAAAGGCATCACTCCGGATATACTGGATGAAGAAACTGACAATGACTCACGCCTGTTGAGAGAGGCCGATCTCAACCGCCATCTGAGCAATGGTCAGGAAGAAAAAACCGATAAGGCAGCGGCATCCGACAAAAAAGGTGCACAATCTTCCAAAAGATCAAAAAACAAGGCAGATAAGAAGCAGAAAAAGCATGAACCCATGGAATTCGGGTCCAGTGACGACCTGCTGCTGGCCAAAGCAGTCAGTCATTTGAAATCTATGGCTCAGAAATCCAAGCATAAAACAGCCAAATCAACTCAAAGCTGATTTTTTCCTGAATGAGGTGGCGGGAGTACTGTGGATGATCAACAACTTTTACGTTACAGCCGCCACCTTTTATTACCGGAAATCGATATTCCCGGCCAGGAAAAGCTAGCACATTCCAGTGTTTTTATTCTGGGGGCAGGTGGTTTAGGCTCTCCTGCTGCGCTTTATCTGGCTGCCAGCGGAGTTGGAAAATTAATTATTTGCGACCACGATCAGGTCGATTTGACAAACCTGCAACGCCAGATTCTGCATGAAACCGCCTCGATTGGTAAGTTCAAGACAGACTCCGCCAGAAATACACTGCAACGCATCAATCCGGAAATAGAAATTATCTCCTTGCCGGAACAGGCTACTGCCCGCCTGCTCAACAGAGAAATCAAAAGCGTTGATGCTGTCATCGATGCCAGTGACAATTTTTCAACACGCCATCTCATCAACCAGGCCTGTCTTGCCCATCGCAAACCTTTGATATCAGCAGCGGCTGTCCGGTTTACCGGGCAGATAACCGTATTCGACCTGCGCCATCCTGACAGCCCCTGTTACCACTGTCTGTTCCCTGATTCAGGTGACAGTGATGACCCCGCATGCGCGATCATGGGTGTATTTTCTCCACTGACGGGTATTATCGGCTGTATCCAGGCAGCTGAGACCATCAAAGTATTGCTGGGAATCGGTGAAACACTCCATGGTCGGCTGCTTCTTCTGGATGGACTAACCATGCACTGGCGTTCACTCAAGCTGAGTAAAGATCCACAGTGCCCGACATGTCACTCTGCTTCAGTGCAAAACCTGTCTGATTCTCAGTAAAACAAATCAGCCGGGGATTTGAAACTGCGCCATCGCCAGACGCGCATACAGTTCACTGGATTCCATCAATTCCACATGTGTACCCAGTGCTTCCAGACGGCCATGATGAATAAGAGCGATGCGATCAGAAGTCAGGACGGTACTCAGGCGATGGGCAATGACAATGGTTGTCCTGCCTGTACTCAATCTGGCAATTGCCTGTTGCACCCAGTGTTCACTCTGACTATCCAGTGCACTGGTAGCTTCATCCAGTAATAAAACCGGAGCATCTGCCAGAATAGCCCGGGCAATTGCCAGCCGCTGTTTCTGGCCGCCCGACAACCCCAACCCGGTATCACCCAGGCTGGTCTGGTAACCTTGTGGTAGAGAAACAATGAAATCATGTATAAAAGCAGCTTTAGCCGCCATTTCGATTTCCGCATCCGAAGTATCCGGGCACGCATAACGCAGATTCTGCTCGATACTGCCATGAAACAGCACAGGATTCTGAGATACTAATGCAAAGCTGCGCCTGAGATCAGATAAGTCCAGATCGCGGATATTCACACCTTCCAGACTGATGCAGCCCGACTGCACATCGTAGAAACGCAGCAGCAAATCGAATAAAGTTGATTTGCCTGCGCCTGATAGGCCGACCAGCGCCAACGTTTCCCCCGGGCGTACCGTCAATGAAAAATCATTGATCACCTGTATTTCAGGCCGCGATGGATAAGCAAAACATACTCGCTGGAATACGATATTGCCTACCACTGCCGGTAACTGACGAGGATCGGCAGGTGAACTGATCTGGCTGGGCTCCTCCAACAGCTCCATGGTTCGCTCCGCAGCTCCCGCAGCACGCTGCAATTCCCCCAGCACCTCTGATATCGACCCTACCGCCGAGCCAATGATAATGCTGTAAAAAACGAATGCCGCCAATTCTCCCCCGCTGATTTTACCTGCGATCACATCCATACCACCGATCCAGAGCATCATACCGATCGCACCGAATACCAGAACAATTACCACCGCAATCAACCAAGCACGTTGTAATGTCCGCTGGCGGGCAATGTGAAACGCATCCTCAACATACTGATCGAAATGCATTTTATCCATTGCCTGATGGTTATAGGCCTGCACCGTCTTGATCTGCCCAAGCATTTCTCCAACATAAGCGCCAACGGCCGCCACCCGATCCTGGCTTTGTCGCGACAGCACACGCACACGCCGGCCAAACAGTAGAATGGGGACTATAATCAATGGAATGCTCAGCATAACGATCACCGTCAGCTTGGCATTGGTAATAAACAACCAGACGATGCCACCGGCCAACATAATCAGGTTACGTAACGCTACCGAAATAGAAGAACCCACTACGGATTGCAGCAAAGTCATATCCGCAGTCAAGCGAGACTGGATTTCAAGGCTACGGTTGGCTTCGAAAAATCCAGGATGCAACTCGATCAGATGTGCGAAAACTTTGCGCCGTATATCTGCGATCACTCGTTCCCCCAGCCAGGTCACCCAGTAGTAACGTGTAAACGTACCTATCGCAAGCAACACCACCAGCAACAGAAAAATCAACACATACCGGGTCAGTAGATCAGGTGACTGTGTAGCGAATCCACGATCCACCATCAACCGTATCCCTTGCCCTAGTGATAAGGTAATTCCGGCAGTCAGGAATAACGCTGCCAAGCTAAAACTTAACGATAGTTTATAAGGTTTGAGGAAAGCAGCTGTTTTCAAAACAGCCTGCCAGCGATTGCTCGTCATGAATAAATCCCGGAGCTAAATCTCGGATCGAGCAGAAAAAAACAGAGATGGAAATTCTGAATTTTGACGATCAACAGTATAATTACAGGGTTTTCGATTCAATTATAACAGCAGGATAAATGAAACATTCAGAAGCAGAAAAAGTCGGCGTGCTATTCGTCTGTATGGGAAACATCTGCCGATCACCCACTGCAGATGCGATTTTCAACCATCATGTCAAATCAGCCAGACTGGAACACCTCTTTCATATAGATTCTGCCGGAACTCACGCCTATCACATCGGTGAACCACCGGATCGACGCTCACAGCAGGCTGCACTCAGACGGGGCTACAACATGCAGGGTTTACGTGCCAGAAGAGTCGTACTGGAAGATTTTTCACGCTTCCAATATATTCTGGCCATGGATCGTCATAACCTGGAAGAATTGCGGCAAAACTGCCCGTCACAATATACCAGCCGGCTGGGAATGTTCCTGCAATACAGTAACCAATGGAGTACCCGCCAGGAAATACCTGATCCATACTACGGCGGCAGTCATGGATTCGAAAGAGTACTGGATCTGATAGAAAATGCGAGTCAGGGGTTATTAAGGCAAATACTTGGAAATATGAATCCCTGAGAAAGCCTTACTATAATGCCCCCTTGAGATATCTTAGTCGGCAGAGTAGCTTTTAAAAAATTAAACTGACATGTTTGAATATATTTATAGCCGTTTTTTATCAAAAAATATCTCTTCTCAACATATTAAAAAATTTCTAACTTATATTGGGTATGATTACCGCCATTGGACAAGGCCGGTAATGCACAAAGCCTGTACTCAGTTACTCGCTGATAGAGGGGTAGAAAATTTTGATGTCCTGGAGATTTCTTCGGGCGAGTATTGGCGCACGCTACCTTTCCGAAGCTATCGGGAAATGAACTTCCCAAAATATGATATATGCAAAGATACTTTGGATGGCAAATTTAATCTCATTATTGCTGATCAAGTTTTCGAACATCTTCTCTGGCCTTATCAGGCAGCTAAGAATGTTTACTCCATGCTACAACCGGGTGGATATTTCCTGATTTCCACTCCTTTTTTAATAAAATATCACCCTATTCCTTATGATTGCACTCGATGGACAGAAACAGGAATTAAATATTTTCTGGCTGAAAGCGGTTTTCCGCTTGAGAGCGTAATTACTGGCTCTTGGGGCAATCGTGCATGTGTAAAGGCAAATTTCAACCATTGGGCCAGGAGAGGCTGGTTTGGCTCACTAAAAAATGAACCAGATTTTCCCGTTACAGTATGGGCATTAGCCCAGAAGCTATAGAGAAACGACCTAGGTCCTGTTAACACTATTTCTGTTAGAATTGTCAAATGGAAATATCCGCATCGCAATTCAAGCTTATTGAAAATCTACTGCCGATACAACGGGGTAACGTCACACTCTCGAATTTGGAAGTGCTCAACGCGATTCTGTATGTTGCAGAGCACGGCTGTAAGTGGCGTGGTCTGCCTGTGAAATTTGGCAATTGGCACAGCATTTACACGCGCGCCAACCGTTGGGCCAGGAATGGCGTCCTGGATCGGGTTTTCCTCGCGCTTCAGCAAAACAAGCTGATACAGCTGGAAGTGGATCACATGTCGCTGGATAGTACGATAGTCAAAGTCCATCCTGATGGTACTGGTGCACTAAAAAAACGGTGTTCAAGCTATCGGTAAATCACGAGGGGGTGGACTACCAAAATTCATCTGGTCGCGGCAGATGCCAGAACTGCGGTAGTGTTTTCATTATCTCCTGGTCAGGTCGGTGATGCGCCAGAAGGGCGAAAATTGCTGAAAACCCTGGAGAATAAGGGGTTCTCTGACACTCACGTGATCATGGATAAAGCGTACGAAGGGGATGAAACCCGACAGTTGGTACTTGATCTGGGGATGATTCCAGTGGTGCCACCAAAAGCAAATCGTGTGTTGCCCTGGGAGTATGATGTTGAAATGTACAAAAAGCGCAATGAGGTGGAGCGACTGTTTCGTCGCCTGAAGGGTTTCAGAAGAATCTTCTCTCGCTTTGACAAGTTGGATGTAGTTTTCCGATTCTTCATCCATTTCGCTCTGATTGTAGATCACCTAATTAGTGTTAACAGACCCTAGTATTCTAAATCCCAGTATCAACAACATAAGACTGATGGATAACCTCTCTAAACGAGCCATTGCTGTTTTTGCACATAACGAATCTCGCAGGATAATAGACTGCCTTGATGCATTACGTCTTTCTCCTTTGCTGCCAAACACGACTTGTTATGTTTTAGCAAATGGCTGTACAGATGATACTGTTACACGTGCAACCGAATATGCTCGGACGGCACCATGGGTTAAAGTTATTGACCTCAAAATTGGTGATAAAGCGAATACTTGGAATTATTTTGTACATGAGATAGCTCCTGAAGCTGAAATTTATTTTTTTACAGATGGAGATTGTCAGATTGAGAGTAGTGCACTTCAGCACCTAGAGGAATGCCTGTTATCTGATCCGCATATTAATGCCGTCTCAGGCGTTCCGAGCTCTCGAAACCTGTCACTGGGGGGGTTCAGGTCAACTATCACTTCAAAAGGTGGTTTTGCGGGTAATCTATATGCACTCTCAAAGGATTTTATTACCAGAGTACGCACAAAATATATACACCTCCCTTACGGGCTGATTGGAGATGACAGCCTGATAGGGGCTTTAGCTCTATGGAATCTTGATCCAAATACCCAATGGAATCATGCTCTTGTCCAAATAGTACCTTCCGCAACTTTCAGGTACGAATCGACCCTCCGAGCATCCCTTTATGATCCAACATTCTATATTCGCCGCTTAAAACGATATAGCTTGCGACATTTTCAGAATCAATTAATTAAATCTCGCATAAAACAATCAGGCCTATTTACATTACCTTATCATATCAACACCCTTTACCTCAAGGCTGAAGATCAAGAACTTATGCCGAGGCGCTCATTAAAACATTACTACCCTGACTGCTGGGCAATCAAACAAATTCGTAATATACGCAAACTCCCCTCAAGCTCGGAAAGATAAAGAAGAAATTCAGTATTCTTCCCTTGGTTCCAAGTTCCGCCACCCTTCAGACGTTACCCATTTTTTTGCCAATACAACTAACACCATAATGTTATACGGCAAGTCAAAATAGCCCAGACTTAAAAAAGCCCCTCCAGTCGCATATCCCACAAGGCTGACTTGTGCCATGGCTCCCAGCTGAGCCGCCCAAAGAGTATATTGATTACCACGGGCATTCCTCATTAACCAGCCAGCTTCACGATAAGTAGCTATCCATAGCAGAAGAAAGAGAAACAGCCCGATGAAACCATGATTCCCTAAAATTTCAAAATATATACTATGTGCCGCACGCACGATAGTTTCATACTTACCGTAAAGTAAAAAATAGTCGGCATATTGATAACTCATTCCGCCACCAAATAAATTATGTAATGCCACCTCCCATGCCACCCCCCATGCATTGATTCTCCCCATGGCAGAACCATCTGCCTGATATTCCGAAATAGTATCCATCCGCGCCCACCACTGCTCCGGGAGCATTGGGATCATTGCAACTGCAATGATGAGAATAAATATTGCCACCTCTCCCTTTCTTGGACTACGCCACCAGAACATGCCACCCATAGCAATGATAGCAATCAGTGCTCCTCGGGAATAGGATCCGAAGGCAGAAACAGCACACAACAACATCACTACGCTTAATACATAGCGCCAAGTTTTTCGTGTAATCTGAAGTTGCAAAAAATACACTAAAGGGATAATCATGATCAAAGCTAGCGCGAACTCATTATTACCCTCAATAAAAGTATCAGGAGGACCCCATACGCGATAGTTCCCTAATGTCATAAGCGTGAAGAATCCTCCCTTAGCACCTAATATTGCCAGTGAGCCAATCAGAACCCAAGCAAATGCCATGATATGCTCCTTAGTCTGGAGCATGGCCAGAGTAACAAATATCATCAGATAGATTTTTGCAGATCGGCTCCAAGTCCAATACCCATCCGCGACATCGCGACTCATAAGCCAAGATATGGTCATCCATCCCACAAAAAAAGCAAAAATAATAACTGGCAGTCCGATAAAGGGGGAACGCCGCTCTTTAGTAATCGCTAATCCAAGTAATGCTATCCCTGCAGCAAAAGCCGCAACCGGCGCAGCGGAGAGTATCCCCCACGCATAACGATGCGGATTCATGGTACTCAACCATGTCCAGAGCAGCACTCCGATCCACGCACGGCGTAATGTATATAACCCTGCAACCAGAACAATAGCTGCTATGACAATATCGCGTAAAGACAAGATATAAGATTAGTATTCTTTGCTCGTGATCATAAATCGCGGAAGCAAAACAATTATCAAAAGCAATATAAAGCTGAATATAGAAATAGTTCCAAGAACACCAGCAATCAGGAGTTTTGGGTCTTCCAGCCATCGTGGACGATAAATCAAAGAAGGCTCATTCATATATTGTGCTAGAAATCCACCAATAAATCGTGTTAAAAAGTTTTTCTCCCAATTTATGGTAACCGGATAGGAGTAATGTATACCATCGGCACCTTTGCGATAAAACGCAACCTTACTTCCTAAACCACGCTGAAGAATCAACTCGTCAAGTCTACTCTGAAGAATGTTACTGTTATCGCGCAAATCTCTAATCCCATAATAATGGCCAGCTGATGAAGGAAAGGAGATATTGTAAACAGGATCGACAACTATTGCCCCATCTGTGGTCTGAGCTTCTACGACAGTATGGCCAAATGGACAAGTGCTGCATGGAGCTAACATTACTAGGGTTGCAGGAATTTTCATCTCATCTAGGATCGCTGCCAATAATCTGGATTTATCTGAACAATCTCCGCCTTCTTGTAGGATTTGAATAGGAGTTGGGCCAAGTACCGGCAGAAAAAAATAGTGATTGTTCTTAGCAAAACTGCCTGTACGATATACATGTTCATTTAATCGCTCAATATCCTGCCCGTTAACATCGTTATCCCGTACGATAGTGTAAGCAAACGCCAATAATTCTTTATTATCAGAATGCCAATCAAACAGAATATATACTCCTGCCATACCAGAGCAGAAAGCAAATAACGCCACTACCATTCTCAGCTTATATCTACAAACAGTACTTAAATTCCACTTCATCATTGATTTATTGTTCTATTTGAAACCTACTTAGATTTTTACCACTCATTGTTACGCATAAATTCTCTGAATCTATCCTTTAACTCAGGATGCTTAAGGGCGTATTCCACCGTGGCTTGCAAATAGCCAAATTTGTCACCACAATCGTAACGCTTACCCTTAAAACGGTAAGCCAGAACATTCTCTTCACTAATCAAGTCAGCAATGGCATCAGTAAGCTGTATTTCGCCTCCCGAACCAGAATTGGTGTGCTCCAGGAAATGAAAAATTCGTGGTGTCAACAGATACCGGCCGATAACGGCCAAATTGGAAGGTGCCTGATCAGGCTTGGGTTTTTCAACAATTTCAGAAATATTTACTACAGTGCCATTATCTGCAGCAATTTTGACAATACCGTATTTATCAGTTTCAGATGGCAATACCTGCTCGATACAAAGAATACTCGAACCGTACTCCTTAAACGTATTCACCATCTGGTGCATTACCCCGCTGCCGGGGCAGTCAATCAGATCATCAGCCAATAAAACAGCGAAAGGCTCACTTCCTACGACTGGCCTGGCACAGAGTACCGCATGCCCGAGCCCAAGTGCTTCAGGCTGACGGATATAAACACAAGACACCCCTTTGGGAACAACAGCACGCAGCTGAGCGAGCAAGTCATATTTTTTCTTTCTTTCCAGCTCACTTTCCATTTCATGATTTTTATCAAAATGATCCTCAATCGCCCGCTTGGCGCTGTTGGTTACAAAAATCATTTCAGTGATACCCGCCTCAACTGCTTCTTCTACCGCATATTGAATCAGCGGCTTATCCACAATGGGTAGCATCTCCTTGGGATTTGCCTTGGTTACGGGTAGAAAACGTGTTCCCAGCCCGGCAACTGGAAAAACTGCTTTACGAATAACAGACATACTGGCCTTCCGTAAGAATTTCTATGTGAACCGCGGTTAAAATCGGCAAATTAAAAGTTCATGACACTGTTTACAGTATCCTGAGATGCTATGTGCTGACTTGCTCTTTCTGGTTCCCCGACCGAATGGTCCGATGAGAAATCAATATCGGTCATAGTCAAAATGAGCACGATAACGCTGGCTTACTTCGTTTACTGCCCAAGCAAACACATACCGTCGCAATCGGCTGGGGCGATCAAGAGAATTATAGGGAGCAAGTCGCCAGAGCAGTGGTGTTTTATGCAAAATTGGTTCTACTGTATCAGAAATCCTGCTGGCGATATGTTCATAGCTTTTATTCAGCGGCGGGGGGAGTCGACCACGTTTCAGCCACTCCATGCGATTCTCGGCAAGCCAAGTACGATAAGCCTCGAAAGAAACAGGGCTCAGAAATTCACCGGAGCCCACAGCACTAGCTTTTTTGACAATTCCAAAGATTTCACGTGGTACACCTGCTGATTCGGTAATGCGGCGTGGAATAGGTCGGCTGTAATCGCCTGGTACATCCCAAGGACGCATTTCTTCTATATTACTGATGTGATTGATATCCCGAATTTGTTGCACTCCCCAGAAAGTGATCGGACAATGGATAAATCCAACCCAGAGACGATATTCCGTTAGAGAAAGACCTGATGAATCACCGCGCACAATATCTTCACTTAGATCCTGAGTATCTTTTGCCCAAATTTTATCACCATGATATCCGGTCAATAATACTCGGCCCGATAGCTCATTTCCGGCACTAGCCAACGGTACAGCCTCCGCTGTTCCGTCAGCAGCCAGAAAAAAAGTCTCGACTCCTTCAAGTTGGCGCCAGGCATCACGTTCCACACAGATTGGATTGAGACCCAGATAAGCTGCCACCTGTTCGCCATTTTCCTTTTCCCCAAAACGATCTTTGTCAATGCACAAAGCATCCTTGCATCCTGCTTCCTTTGCAAGTGCTGCAATAGCGGAAGAATCATAGCCAGAGGATGCGGTAGCAAGGAATCGATAGCGTTGCTTTCTGCCATGGTCGGCAATATTGTCAGCAAGCTTATTCAGATTCTCCTGGAGGAATTGTTCGTAACAGGTAAAGCTGCTGAAATCTCTTCTTATAGGTGTTCTTGATACATATGTGACTTTGTTTCCATCCCACGCGACATAACCGAACATCGTAATCCGAATATCGCCGAGTGAAGAAGCAATCGTCTGCTTATACCTAGATAAACCATAAATAATGGTGGTGAAATCTTTATAGTAATCAGGGTATGTTGGGTCGATTTTCGTTCCAGATACAGCCAGCAGGCAAGCCAGTGAATTTGAAACAAATAGCCCTTTATCCGTCAATAGTGATAGAACCCGATCCGTCGTATTACCTGGTGCTGCAAAAATCACACTACCGTCACGATACCGACCGCCCGTACCGGCGGTGAGATCTGTTTGATCGAAATTACCTTCTTCAAAAAGGCCAGGCCAGGTCGCTTCACAAAACCATTGTTCCCGCACTTCAACCTGGCTGCCATGCCAGACAGTAACAATTCCGTTTTTAGCAGCGCAATGGGCTATCCAGGCAAGTGGCGGCCAATCAAATACCACCTGATATGTAAACTTCATATACCACCTTTTTCAATATAGCCTATGTGGCTGGAAGTATATTAGAGAATCATGCTAATTAATCATGGAAAAATCACCGTTATCTACCAATGTATTCGATATAGTTACGGATATTATGGTCAATTTCTATTGAAAAAAGATTTACTCGAATAGTTTTAGGTTAAAGCTTATGACATTAAGCTAAGAACTAAAAGAGTATGTACTAAAAATGCTCTTCAATATTTTCTGTTTTCACTTATCCTTTTTGATATTTTCCGATGACAATTTTTGCTGGAATATTTGCTCGTTCTAGAAATCAGGCTATACCAAATTCGCTCATAAAAGAACTTCGATCCGCAATATCGCGTCATCCGGATGACGTTGACGCCATAGTGGAATTTTCTGATGCCAGAGTGTATCTGGCCAAGGTTGATGCGGGTATCTTAAAAGAACCAGGTGTTTCTTCTTCCCCAGGACTTACTGCATTCGTAGCAGGTGATCCTTTACTCCAGACCGGTTCGGATTTACCAGGAACACGGGCGGAAAGTCTGCAAAATCTGGCATATGATCTGACTGCCGGCGGAAAACAGGATGCCCTGCGATCCTGTCGCGGGACTTACTGTGCGGCCATTTACGAGCAAACCAGACATAAACTTTATCTGGTAACGGATAAACTTGGTGTTCGCCCTGTTTATTATTGGGTATTACCGGATTTTATTATTTTTGCAACCGCCCTGAGAATTCTTGAATCTTTATCCTTCCGGAAAAAGTCATTAGATCTTCAGGGTATAGCGGAAATAGCATGTTTCGGTTATCCACTAGCCGACCGTTCCCCTTATGAAAATATATTTACACTCTATGCCGGTGAAACAGTCTGTTTTTCGGATGGAGCAATCAACAGGGAGAAGTACTGGGAATGGGATCAGTTACCCGTCAAAAAAACTCATGATACGGGCACTTCTGCTAAACATCTCCATGCGATTTTCATCGATTCAATCAAAATCCGGCTACGGGAACAAAAAACTGTCGCAGCATTTTTAAGTGGAGGCCTGGATTCTCGCGCTATCGTTGCAGCACTCAGAAGCCTTGATGTCGAAGTAGTTACCTCAAATTTTGCTCAACCAGGCAGCCAGGATCAGGTTTTCGGACAATTTGCTGCCGAGAGACTGGGTACTCACCACACCCATCTCCCAAGAGGCAAACAAGATGAAAAAGATCCGTACCATAAGTTATCAGTAAATGAATGGATAAATTCAGAAGCCTATAAAACTAAAAATCTACCCAAACCCCGTATCGTCTGGTCGGGTGATGGTGGCAGTGTCGATCTTGGGCACGTATATCTGAATCCAGAGATTATTCAGGCTTCACGTGAAAATGATCTGAGAACAGCAAAACAAAAATTTTTTACCTATAACAACTGGGGATTAAGCACCAGGCTTTTGAAGCCAGAAATAGCTTCAACACTCTTGGAACATCTTGATAGGGGAATTCAGTCCGAGCTGGATTCAATTCATCCTGAGGATCTCGGCCGTATTTTTTATTTGTTTCTGATGCTGAACGATCAGCGCCGGCATATGTTCAACCATTTTGAAAACATAGACCTGGGGCGAGTGGAATTTGAATTTCCATTTTTTGACTCCAATTTTGTCACAGGAATAATCAAACACCCCATAGACCCCTTTCTGCATCACGTTTTCTATTTGGAATGGCTGAAATATTTTCCCGCAGAAGTACTAAAAGTACCGTGGCAGGCTTATCCTGGTCATGTGCCCTGCCCTTTACCTCAACCAGAAGGGCTTACATACCAATGGAAATCTGATTCTGAGGTAATTAGACAAAACAAGCGGAATACATTGAAATGGGCAAAAGAGCTGCTTTGTACCACAGAATTCTCACACAAATACCTTAATCGTATTTATCTGCGATTATGGATGCTACTGATGCCATGGAAGCAAGGTGACAGTTCATATCTACTTCAATTACCGAGAGTGTTATATCAATACTGGTCCAGAATTGTGTAAAACAACAAAAATCAGGATCAGCTACGAAAAATACAGATAAGCAGAAAACGATCCCTATATGACAGTACGAGAGCAGGTATTGACAGGCCTAAAATGGACTGTCGGCGGAAAACTAGGCGCGCAGATCATTACATGGGCGATCACACTGATTGTGATGCGCCTGCTGACGCCCGACGACTATGGCCTGCTGGCAATGGCATCGATATTTGTTGCTTTCATGCTCATGCTGTCAGAAGCCGGCCTTGGGCCGGCTCTGATACAAAAACAGGATCTCGATGAAGCCTCATTACGTAGCGTCTTTGCCATCGTAATCATCGCAAACATCGGATTGCTATTATTGTTCAACCTGTTAGTACCCATCATCGCAGATTTTTTTAATGAAGATAGGCTGATACCTATTCTCCGAGTGCTATCACTTCAGTTCTTATTAAAGATTTTCGACACGCTTCCCGGTGTTCAACTGTATCGCCAACTGCGATTCAGAAGCTTGTCACTGATTAATTTCTCGACCACAATTGCGGGAAGTGTGCTGACACTGCTAATGGCATTTGCACAATTTGGAGTATGGGCGCTTGTCTTGGGAAATCTGTTCGCCGCTATATTAAACGTAGTAGCAATAAATATTGCAGCCCCAGTTCATCTGAGGCCCAGATTTTCTTTAACGGGAATGCGTCACCTCCTGTCTTTTGGAAGAAATGTCACGTTATCGCGCCTGCTCTGGTTCTTCTTCACACAAGCTGACACGACTATTATTGGTAAGCTACTTGGTAAAGAAGCCCTCGGTTTTTATTCGATCTCAATGCAACTTGCATCTCTACCTGTACAAAAAATATCATCGATCATCAATCAAGTCACGTTCCCGGTATTTTCCAGGATTCAGAATGATCCCGGACAATTTCGCAATTTCATACTCAAGGCTGCCAGGATACTTGCCTTAGTTGCGTTTCCTGTGCTGTGGGGAATCTCAAGCATTGCCAGCGAGATGATTCCTCTACTTCTGGGAGAAAAATGGAGCAACGCAATATTACCATTGCAATTACTAGCATTAGTAATGCCTTTACGCATGCTCGCAAATTTCCTGCCTTCTGCTGTTGATGCGCTGGGCAGGCCTGATGTCACTATGAGAAATGTACTCTTGGCCTCGGTCATTATGCCGATTGCTTTCCTGGTCGGGTGCAACTGGGGATTGGAGGGTGTTGCACTAAGCTGGGTTATCATTTACCCGTTAGTGTTTTTTATCAATATCCAACGTATGCTCCAGGTGATAGAGTTACGATTATCTGATTTTTTTTATGCCATTACGCCAGCAATGGGTGCCACCATTGGAATGTATCTGGCAGTATGGGCAACAGCCACACTGCTGGCAAACAATATTGATCAGTGGATAAAACTGCTGATCATGATTATTGCAGGTGTACTGACTTATGCCGGTCTTACACTGTTCTTCAACAAACGAGGCTACCATGAAGTGATCGATCTGGTTCGCCGGTGATATTCTTATTAAGGCTCCGGACATGGAGAAGGTGTAGCTACAGTTCAGAAATATGACAAACTATCTCGACAGCTGTTTATTTCAATGAGAAATGAGAATCGGTCGATAGTTTTACCCGTCAGGTGTCAAGCTGTTCCAGTTTACATGTAACAATGGGTTGTACTGCAAAAGGCCTTAAAATTATCAGTGCACACTGGCGAATTCCTGTTGAAAAACTGGCTCCAGTAAGAACTGATACTGTCTCAGTAAACCGCTTTATTAAGGTGCCTATGAATATTCTCCGAATCCTGTTTGGCAAACGCGCCCGTAAAGTGCCTTTCTCAACGTTATCTGAAATCCTGCGCATGCGCCTTGGCTCGCAACGCCTGTCGTTTCAGGAATATATCGACTATCGTTTGCACGAGCTGGATGACCTGGGTATCGAAGAACGCAGCAAGTTTCTGGGGAATGGCCGAAAATTCCGGCTCAATTATGTGTGCAATGACCCTCACTGGTTCATGCTGGGTAAAAAGTTACCGATGACGCTCTTCATGATGGCAACCGGTCTCCCCATGCCAAAGATTCATGCGGTTTATGATCTCAGTGGCAGAAATCTGCCCGGCTCCATCACGTTAAGTAATATCGACGAAGCTGCCACCTATCTGCGTACTCCTCAGCATTATCCATTGTTTGCTAAACCCAGTCACGGCGCTTACGGCTGGAGTGCATTTGGTCTGGAAAATTATCAGCCAGAATCGGATCGCATCATCTTCCTGAATGGTCAGCAATACAAAGTAATCGAATGGCTCGAATCACTCAACCCGGAATTTGCGCAAGGTATTTTGTTCCAGGAGCTGCTCAGACCACATCCGGAAATTGTGCACATTTGCGGTCCTCGTGTCAGCAGCGTACGTGTCACTTCCGCCCGGATAAGTGGCAAAAACACCATTGTCAGTGCAGTCTGGCGCATTCCTACCGGATCGAATATGGTAGATAACTTTCAGCATGGCACTTCGGGTAATTTCCTGGGAGGCGTGGATACGGCCAATGGCCAAATTACCCGGGTGGTCAGCAACCTCAATGGTCGGGTCGAGCCGGTCAGCACCCATCCGGACACAGGAGAGCAGTTCGACCAATACACGCTGCCAGACTGGCCGCAGGTAATCGAAATCTGCGAACGAGCGGCCAATTACCTCATGGGCATGAATCTCCATCATTGGGACATCGCCCTGACTGAACGTGGTCCTGTCATCCTTGAAAACAATGAAATCGCCGATCTGGATCTGCATCAGCACGCAAACCGCAAAGGTTTCTGGTCGGAAGAAATTGAAACTGTACGCCGTCAGTCTTATCCGCGCTATTGGGAACGCCTGAGCTGGTCGCAAAAAAAGCTGGCCAACCTAATACGCAAGGTCGATGTATTTTTCTGAGTGAATGGCCTGACTGCATACGGCACTTGCCTATCCGGATGAGACAGCCGGCTATCCATATCTTCACACTGGGGCACGTGATGACTACTTCGCTTACGAGATTGATACGATGAATGCCTGGCAAGAAAAACTGGCACTCCTGAAATATAGGGGGGGACTCAAGGCGGCGGCATTCTGGCTTATCAAAACACTATGCCGGGTAGAGATACATTTTCTCTACGCAATCGATTTGACTCGGCAACAAGCATTGTCGCCGCGACCCTCTGGTAAAAATCCTGGAAAGGAGGCATTCCACTTCATCTCCCTGAATTCCGCCCGGGATCTTGCCATGTATCCGCACGATCTGATCGAACAAATTGGCTCACAAAGCGGTCGAGGCGTCGCACAACTCATCCATGATGATACGGGCGTCTATGCATTCATCGATGGGACGCGCATCGTCTCACAAACGAATATCAGTCGCAGTGCTGTCATTCGAGTCGATTCACCCACAGATTTGGATATTGGCTTGGCGCCCGGAGATGTATTTCTTGGCTATTTGTTCACCTATCCCCGCTATCGTGGCATGGGGACTGCGGCATCATTGCTGGAAGCAGTGTGCGAGGATGTTAAAAAGCGTGGCTATTCGAGAATCGTGACTCATATACGCTCAACCAATGCCGCCTCACTAAATGCTTTCAAGAAATGCGGCTGGTCCAGGATTGGCTGGATCTTCACCAGCACCAACGGCCATCTTTTGTTGACCTGCTGTCCACGCAAAGTTGGCATTACAGTCTTGGCTGTCAAGCAGGCAAATTATTAGGCCAGCCAGGCACATTCCTTTGGAAAGACGAGACCTCTCTCTTCAGAGATTCCTGTAGCAGACTCTCAAGGCAATGGTGCATGGCATGCATCAATTCCGGCCATAGTACATTGGGAATTTAGGATGGTGGTCAACGACAAATTCAGGCTAATCATGACTGACCGATCGTTTACGGAGAAAACGGCGGATTTTTGATTTCAATCCCCATTTTTCAATAAAATCTCCCACTAACTCGGAAAGTGTATTGAATCCGCGCAAGCCATGGGCGAGCAATCCCAGCGGGAATTTCCGGGGAATCAGGTGAAAATTCCGTTCGTCCCGGTAAGTATTCGACAGGCTTCTTTTTTTCTCGTTGTCGCCATATAGAAAATCGAGTTGGGCGACGCCTCTATCAATCAGATCACGAATCCGATAAATTTGCATGACTGTGCCGACAGATTTCCCCGCCCAGGCCGGGTCATAGCCGGTTTGCTCCGCATAATAAGTTCCACCATGAAGGTAGCCATGCTGGAAAGCAACCGGTTCCTGATTACAAATCAGAAGATAGCTTCGCATCCAGCCATTTTCTGCGGCGATCATGAGATTGCAGCGCGTTTCGGCATTGTCGCGAATACCCAGGTCAAGCAAATTACGCTGATAAGTTTTATCTGACACCAATTGCGCCAGCGGCAGGAACTCTGATACGTCTTCAGGGGTCGTGAATACCCGATAGGAAACAGTAATTTCAGAGTCCTGTTCCAGATGACGCAGTGTGCGCCGGATATCCTTGCGGGTATTATGACTGAGGCCTTGCATATACTGATCGAAGCTCTCGGGCAATGCAATCAATCGTCTGTGATAAGCCTTTCCTGAAGGGACAAGCTGGTATTTTTTTTGAAGACCGGTATGCTGCTGGATAAATTGGCCAAAAGAGGAATCCAGCCCGATACCCAGCCCAAACAACGTTTCACGGTGTTCAAGCGTTTGCCATAAACGATCGAACAAACTGGGCAGCACCTTCTCAGCACTGACGCCGCGCGACAACAAAGGACCTGCCGTAATACTGTAGCGGCGAATCCGGTATTCCCAAAGCGAGATCCCTAATAATTCATAGCTCAAGCTGGATGGATGCACGAAGAATGGTGCGTGCCCGAATAACGTACCATCCGGCGCACGACAGACGAATATTTTTACCGATTTGTCATGACCGCATTTGGTATAAAGCCAGTCCGGATCATGATCCATGACAGCTTCGGGATGATGCCGAATAAAATCTTTGAGAACAAGCAGAGTCTGAGCACGCGCTGCGGAATCAAATCGGTCCAGATCTTGCCATTCGCAATCATCACCGGGTTGTGGCGTGTGACGTGATTCTGGAAGAGATGCACTTTGCAGGGGTATCATGGAGAATAAACGATACGGCTCTAAGCGGCCGATCGCAGCATCTTTTTTATATACGCTTTCAATCTCAGGTTCTCCAGCGACCAGACAATCGCTCTCGATAAGGTACCGACTCCCGCGTGCAGCAGTACATTTATCAGGTTGCGTAAGCTGCGCCGGAAATAATAGACATCCGCACAATATTGCGCATTAGTCGCAAAGAATGCCTTGTGCGCGCCTTCCCCTTCGGTAAAGTCAAAAATTTTAACATTATCCAATGCAAACAAACTTTGCAGGGCAAAGTATTGCAGAAGCGTTCCGGGCGACCAGCGCTGGTATTCTGGATCATGGCCAACGTATTCGTACAGAGCGATTCCTTCATGAATCGGGCAATAAATATAGGCAACCGGCTTTTCCTGATGGAAAAGAATGTAACCGCACACATTCTCTGCTGCAGCAAGCGCAAGCATGTCATCCTGGAATTGCTGATCAGATGGTAAGCCACAATCGAGCAATCGCTCCTGATAGGTCTTCTGGGAAACTTCCAGCGCCAATCGGTGAAATTCATACATTTCATCCGGTTTGCGATATTCCCGCCAGTCAATTTCCCCTCCGGAAAATTCCGCAAATTTTTTTATTTTACGCATAAGCGTATTCCGGGATTTGGCAGAAAACTTTTTCAGATAGTTTTCAAAACTATCATCAAGCATAACCCAGTAACGCTGGTAGCTTGCCGGAATATATCGAATAGCCTGCGGCAGGATGCTGAACCTTGGTAAAGGTAATCCAATGGGATGTGAACGTGTGACCACTACATCCAGTGAAGGCGAAAGCCACTCTGAAAGCTCCGGCGGTACAGCGGGATGTGCAGGTAATTCGGTAAAATGAGTTTTCAATACATTCGCAGCCAGCTGCCAGCTAAAAAGCCTGATTTCTCCCAACCAAACGTTAAAGTCTATTGATTGCTTGCACCATTCTTCCATCAGGCAAGCCTTGAAAATATTTGTTCGGCATAACGTATGGCCGTATGGTATGGACGAGAACGCAAAACCTTCATTGGCTTTATCTCAGGAATCGCTTCGGGATCAAGTTCGGAAAACAAGGCAGTTCGGAACTTATCCGTGTGATCGGCAAGAAATTTACACAGCCGACAAAAACGGTCAATATTAAGTCTGTCCGGCAAGCTGAGTACACCAGCTGCTCTGCCTTTGACAAGTTCAAAACTGTGTAAAACGATCACAAACGAGAACCAGCCGGCCCGCCAAGCATCCAGCAGAGCAGTTCTCATTTCTCCTAAAGAGCATGCCGCCAGCTGTGTATGCCGCTGATGTCCGGGATAATCCTGAAAAAAGGAAATAGGAAATTCCCATATACCTTCAACCTTGAGTGGTTGCAACGTTTGCTCATCCAAGTCGATTTTACAATCCTCACCCAGATAACATGGATTATAACTGGAGTCGAACAGTAGCCCATTTTGTGCAGCGGCACGTAAAGTATCACGATTAGCACCATAACTTCCGGCACGAAAAGCATGGATATTCTTTACACCAGCGGCTTGAAGACTGCGTATCCCTTTTGCGATCATCGCCACTTGTTCATCCAATGTGAATTGATGCATGTATTGCTTGAAACGGGAAGGAATAGCAGGATCATGAATTTCACTGAGCCACTCGGTATGCAAGTGCAACTGAACTTCTTGATCGTTACATTGAATCAGATCCACCACATCAGCAAGGTGATTGCTACCGGCACGATCTGCAAATAATGGTTCCAGAAAATACGTGGCTTTTAATCCATATCGGTTGAGTTGTTCGATTTGAAAAGGTAGTCCAAATTCACCTTGAAAGGTTTTACCATAGAAGCATGCAGCAATTTCCTCATCAAACAGTGTCTTATCCGGTGGCAGAGCCCGTACTGGCCAGCCCTCGGAATAAGGCCATAGCTCAGTATCAACGGTGAGATAGATGTTCAACATTGAACTCCTGCCTCCCAGTCGAGAATCCTATGTTTTATTAAATCAATATCAGGCAACCTTTTTATCCTGCCCGGTATATGACATATTCCCCATACTAAGTATGTTGCGCAAAAAAGCCTCAAACATCAATAGTGTCCAGATAGGGGCACTATAATCCCGTCTGCCGGATTGATGTTGATCCAGCATTTTTTTGACGAATGCCATATCAAAAATTCCCGTATCCGCCAACGTATTGCCAAGTAATGCTGTACGTACACGTTCACGCAACGGACCACGAAACCAGCTGGCCAGCGGTACAGCAAACCCCATCTTGTTTCGGTAAAGCACTTCATGCGGCAAGTACGGTTCCAATGATTTTTTGAGAATGTACTTTCCTTCCTGCTGGCGTAATTTCAGGGAGGCAGGCAATCCCGAAACCCATTCGACCAGTTCATGATCCAGCAACGGGACCCGCACTTCCAATGAATGTGCCATGCTGGCACGATCCACCTTGGTCAGAATATCGCCCACCAGATAAGTTTTCATATCCAGATACTGAATCAGTGACAAAGCATCTTTTGTCGGGCTTTTATCCGCATAGTGACGCAATACCTCTACCGCCCGATAACCCTGCAGATCACGGTAAAAATCCCGGGTAAACAACTGCATACGCAGCTTATTATCCAAAATGGATACGCTGTGAAAATAACCTTCCACGGAATCGCGCGCAAGGGATTCAAATGTAGTTTTGGCACGCAGGAATTTCGGTGCCCAGTCCGCCTTAGGATAAACACTGCCCAACAGACCAAATAAAGGTTTACGCAATCCCAATGGTAATTTTGAACGCAACTGTTCCTCTATCATGTGCCAGCGATAACGGCGATAACCGGCAAAATTCTCATCTCCTCCATCTCCCGAAAGCGCTACTGTCACCCGTTTCCTGGCTAACTCACAGACACGGTAAGTCGGTATAGCAGAGCTATCGGCAAATGGCTCGTCATACAATGCAGCAAGCCGATCTATGAGATCGAAATCGTCCTGCTCCACCTGTTCGACAAAATGCCGAGTCTGGTAACGATCAGAAACCAATCGGGCATAATCCGACTCGTCAAAAGCGGGATCGGCAAAAGCGATTGAACAGGTATTGACCGGTTCTTTCATCACCCCCCCCATCATCGCGACGACAGCACTGGAATCCACCCCGCCGGAAAGAAATGCACCCAGCGGTACTTCACTCATGAGGTGACTATCCACCGCATTTCGCAATCGGAGAATCAATTCTTCTGCAGCTTCCTCTTCACTCAGTGAACCATGCGGTGTAAACGGTATATCCCAGTATTCGCGGGATTGCACAGTCTGTTGTCCACGCTGCAATGACAACAGATGGCCAGGATTCAGTTTGAAGGCATTTTTAAAAATAGTTTTTGGCTCGGGAATATAGCCATAAGCAAAATAATCTTCTATCGCCCGATGATCGAACGTTTTGTCAAAATCCGGATGAACCAGTAAGGCTTTGAGTTCCGAGGCAAACAGAAATAATCCGTTATCCAGCAGGGTATAGTAAAACGGTTTGATACCCAGCCGATCACGTGCCATGAACAATGTTTGCCGGTTACGATCCCACACGCCAAAGGCAAACATACCGCTGAAACGTTCGACACAACGTTCACCCCATTCTTCCCAGGCATGCACAATCACTTCCGTATCACAATGGGTACGAAATCGGTGACCCAGCGCTGTCAACTCTCCGACCAGTTTCTGGAAATTATAGATTTCACCATTGAAGACAACGACCACGCTGCCATCTTCATTGAACAATGGCTGCTGACCGCTGGATACATCCATGATCGACAAACGACGGTGCCCTAATCCCAACCCTGATTCAACATATACCTCTCCTTCATCCGGACCGCGATGCGTCAGTGTTTCATTCATGCGATGAAGTAGATTACGGTCGATCTCACTTGTACTGCGTGTATCAAATACACCTGCTATGCCACACATATTTTTATCCGGTCAGTTGATCGTTTCAGTTCTTGATTTATAACCCAGTACCCGATCATAAACCGCAAGATAACCATTTGTCATTGAACGCATACTGAACTGCTGCTCAATGATTGCTCGTGCACGCTGTCCGTGCCTGTATACCGCGGTACTATCCTGATGATATTGACTTATTGCACGGGCCAGCGCGACTGGGTCTCCCGAAGGCACCAGACAGCCGGTTTCTCCCTCCAGAACCAGTTCAGTATTGCCCCCCACTCGAGTTGCAATAACTGGCAAGCCACTTGCCATGGCTTCCAGAACAGTATTGGAAATCCCTTCCCCCAAAGAGGGCAGTGCGAACACATCCATTGCCTGCATCAGCTGAGGAACGTCGTCACGTTCTCCCGGAAGCCAGGCAAATTGCTCAACTCCGGCTGAGCGCAGCATGGCCTCGCATTCTGCTCTCGCCACACCCTCTCCTGCGATGATAAGCCGTAATGGCCTGTCGGTTTCAGATAATTCATTTCGCAGCATCAGAAAAGCCTGTACCAGTGTCGGAAAATCCTTGACTGCTGCCATTCGGCCAACACTCCCCACAACGAATGGCCTGCCATCGAAGAAATCTGGAGGAAATATCTCGACCGGAACAGTGCCACCTGGATGGAAACGCAGATGTTCCACACCGTTATAAATCTGGTGTACTTTCACGGGAGATACCTTCACCGTATCAATCAACCAGTTTTCCAGATCTTTACTGACAGTAATGAAGTGGTGGATAAACGGGCGAATTGCCTTGCGCAACAGATTGTATTTCCAGTTTTTACCATCGAGATCAAAAATATCCCGGCCATGTTCCCCATGCACCCGTGCCTTCACACCTGCCACAGCAGCAACCACCTGCGCTTCCATAGCTGTGAGATTACGCGTGTGCACGATATCCGGCTTAAGTTGCCTGAACACTCTGTAAAGCTTGCCGTAGACACTGAAATCTTTTCCTTCGCGTTTGTTCAACGCAATGATCTCGACATCATCCCGGTTAAGGCGTTTGTGAAATTCTGAGAATCCCTTGAGGCAAATGATGGCATGCCGGTAACGATCCTCAGGAATATGATTGATCAGATTCACCAGACCATTTTCGAGCCCGCCTACTCCCAGATGAAAAATTACGTGCGCAATCAGCGGAGGATGGGACATTACTCTGACTCCGCCTCAGTCAGTCTGCACGCTGTAGACAGCCTGAAGTTTCCGGGTAATCACTGGCTTCATATCAGCCATAAACTCGCGCAGCACTGCTGCAGCCTTTTCCGAATCATGCTCATAGCCCGCAGCAATGATGATCTCGGCGCCATCATCTCCATTGCCCCAAACCCGGTTCAGCGCCTGAACCATTTTAGCGACGTAAGGGTCAGCCGTTTCATAGCCGGTCAGCCAGAACCATCTCCAGATCAGTAAGCGCTCTTTCGAAGCATGTAACAGATTCTGGTGCACAGTGAACGGTGTATCACTCAGTGAAATATTCCGCTTGCTTCCATTCACATTTCGCCACCTGCTGTCCCGGTCGCTCACCAGAACATTGCTGGAACTGACCAGTTTGTTATCCTGATCCTGATTCCGGTAATACATTATATAGAGACCGACATGTTTATTTTCACGATAGAAATGACCGGTGAACTGCCTGGGAGAACCAATATAACCAGGTATCCAGTCAGTCAGACGAGTTGGATCCGCACTCCATTTACCGGAAAGATCTGCCACACTAATTTGCGGTACCGGGCGTACATCGGATTTATTATTCAAATAATTCAGATAAACTGGCCAAATCAGGGCGACTGCCACCACCAGTCCAGCCATGCCCAACGTTGATTTAATCGGAACAGAAGAAGATTCCGGGTCAGCCAGAGAAGAATTTTCAACCGCTACGGCTTCACCGAGGTGATCTTCCCGCCAGAATGAACCGATCCAGAACAGCAGCAGCATGACCAAACCAAAAAAGATCCAGCCATAAACCAGATGATCGACACCAACCGCCAGTTGCATATCACTGAGATGACCGGTCATGACGATCAGATATGCGCGCACCCCGTTGGCAACGATCGGCACTACGATCGAAAATGCGATGAATATCAGTCTCCGGCTGATACTGTGATAGGTCAGATAGGCGTAAAGTGTTCCCAACGTCACCGAAGCAATCAGATAACGCACCCCGCTGCAAGCTTCCACAACCGACCAGTTACCGCTGGGAATACTGAAGAAACTCCCCTCACGATAAACCGGAATACCAGTTGCCTGTAATGCGCCAACGGTAAAATCGGCTGTAAAATCAATGAGAGGTGGAATGAATACTTCACCAAATGGTACAGCAAACAGCAGATAGGCAAGTGGAAACAGAATGGCACTGAAAGCACGCAAACCAAGCAAAGCCCAGACAATCATCGGTATCATTGCGACCAGCGCATATTGCTCCATCACCAGGACATTTGCAGCAGAAGCCAGCAACCACCCCAACCCCAGCCCGACCAGCACTGGTAATGGCATATAGTCAGGGCGGTATTGAATTGTCGACAGCATTGCACGCTTTTTCCAGATCATGTACACGCTGAACGGGAGGATCAGGTAACCATGAGCATAGGTATCAGACCGGTTCCAGATAGCTACCATCGATTCGACGGTTGTATGATAAATACCCAGGATGACGGCGATTACCAGCAAGGTGATCAATGCTGTCACACTTCGCCCGTTGATCATTCTGCTGCCAACAGCAGTACGTTGTGATTGAACTGTAATATTCATGGCAGAACCGTCAGTCAAAATAACCTTCCGCTAATGTATCTGGAATGGCAGAGACGACCCATTTTTACTGAACCTTAACCTAGGGCGCCGTAAGCAACGCATCGATTCGTGACAGATTAGCCGGCCAGGTGTAATCCTGCAGAACTCGTTCTCTCGCCAGTCGTCCCATGGTTACCTGTTCATCAGAGTCGAGAAGCAAGAGAATCTGCTCAGCAAAATCCCCGGCATCCTCAGCCACGATCAGTTCCTTCTCTGATACGGCATGAATTCCCTCCATCGCCTGTACGGAAACAACAACAGGTTTTTGCATGGCCATTGCCTCCAGCACTTTGTTCTGGATACCCCGCGCAATCCGCAAGGGAGCAACTGCCACTGCTGCATGTATAAGATACGGCCGAATATCCTCTACGGCGCCGGTCACATAGATCCCCGGCAAATCTGCCAGCATCTGTACCTGTCTGGCGGGTTTAGCACCCACAATATAAAAATCGACATCCGGCTGTTTCGTGCGTATCGCAGGAAATACTGAATTTGCAAACCAGCTTACTGCATCGATATTAGCCCAATAATCCATGGCACCTGTAAACACCAGCACTTTCTTTGCAGCCGGATAAGGATTGGGATAACTGCGCTGAGTGGAAAAAAAATCGGTATCGACACCATTATTGAAGAATGTCGTCTTACTTGCTGCATCCGGCGCAAGCTGCCGGAATAATTCTGCCTCTTTTTCCGAAACGAAAGTCGAATAGCTGAATTCTTCCGCCACTTTCCTTTCATAATTCAGCAAGCATCGTGATTCTCTGTGATAAATCCGGTTGAACGGCCACGGCTTTGATAAAGCGTACTGCCGCCATTTATCCGAATCCACATCAACGAAATCGATGATGCGCCGACAACCAGATAAATGTTCAACATACTGCGCCATGGCAGAAGAAAAAACCACAATATCCTGTATGGATTCATTGCTGAACAGCGCTTTAATCCACTGCATCAGCTTCGCGTCGCGATAATAAGCCGGTGTCAGCGGATCATCCCCGGACAACGCAAACAGGCTTCTTATCCTAGCTGACAGCGGATTCAGCCTGACAACGCATACATCCTGACAATACTTTCTGACTTCATCTTCATACTGCCAGTCTTCTTCATCATCAATGAATGTTCCCAGGTACACACGATAGCGCTCGCTGAGATGCTGCAGAAGATGAAAGGAACGTATCTTGTCTCCCTTATTGGGTGGATAAGGAATTCTGTGTGTCAGATAAAGGAGTCCCCGCATCCTTTCTTAACCCAGATTTTTAACGATATGCGGGCCGAGCATATTGGCTATAGACAAGGGTAGCTTCTGCCATACCTTGATAAAAAGCTGATACTTCGGATTAAGCGGATTATGTTCAGGAATCGTTTTTGCTTGATGGAGCTGGTATTCATAAAACAACGGCTGCGGCTCAAACCCCCAGTTCTTTTTAAAACTGTATGATCCGGTTCCTCGCTTGCTGCGTCCGAAATCGAAAACCCGGTAACCCCGTTCACAGGCACGCCGCATCAGTTCCCAGTACATGAAATCATTACCCGCCAGATCTCGAGCTGCATCCGTTCCACCGCCATAATAAGGCAGCACTTCATCCCGGAAATAAAAACTCATGACTGCGCTGACTACATTTTCATTTTTAGTAATAATGAGCAACTCACAATCTTCTGCAAAAACACTTTTCAATAACCGGAAATACTTGCGGGAAAAAACTGGCGTACCCAGGCGATGTACACTAGCCGAATAAGCTCGAAAAAAACGATCAGTATCCTGATCCAGATAGCTCTGCAACTCATATTTCATCCCTTTACGTACCATGGCACGCTGCTTGCGGGGAATTGCCAGCATGTTTTGCTCCACATCAGGATCCATGGTTTTGCGGAATGTAACGTATAAATCTTTAGTGGGCCAATCGTGGTGGAAAGGGTGAAGGTGACGATATTCCAGATAATCAACCTTCAGACGTGTTGCCAGCATCTGTGCAGCTTGGTCAAGGCTGATTCGTGCGCTGTCCGATATTGCAGCAATACCGCCATATACACAAAATGGCAAAGCACTCAGGCTATGTCCAAATAACAAACTGTCAATTTCTACCAGAGGCAGTACGCCTTGAATACACCCGCCTTCTTCTATATACAGGAACCAGGTTTTATGCCCGAAAGCTTGTTCTATCACCTGCTTCCATCCGGCACGATGAAAAAAGGTCGCTTCAGGACAAGCCATGATGAACTCATCCCAGGCCTGAAACTTATCTTCAGATAAAACAGAAATCCCGGGTAATCCATCCACAAATAGCGGATCTGTATTTTGCACAGTAATATCGCTCAAAAATCAGGCCGTTCGCTGCAGAAAGATCTGATCCATACGTCCCCAGTTGAAATGCCGGGTTAGTGAGCCAAGCCTCTTTTCCATTCTGCCCAGATTGAGGTAATGGCGAAAACGTGTTTTGAGGCCAATCCCTGTCTGCCGAGGCTGATCAGGATCAATTTCCCAAGGATGAAAATAAAAAATTGCTGGCTGTTTATCAATTGAATTGACTCTTTGTAAAAACCAGCGCGAAACCGCATAGGGCCAAAGACGGAAATAGCCGCCCCCACCTGCTGGAAAATTACGATCCAGCAAGCGGACAGTAGTTACCGGTAATTCAAGTATTTTCCTGGAGCCAGTCGGATTAAAGGCAAAACGCGGAGCGTCCGGCATACCGTAATGATCATGCTCTACCGGATAAATACTGGAACTATATCGATAGCCTGCTTCTTCCAGGTAATCCAGCGCCCAGAGATTATCTTTATTGATAGAAAAACTGGGGGCACGATATCCCTGTACAGACTGTCCACCAATATCTTCCAGCAAGGATTTACTGCGAGCAATATCATCATAAAACTGCCCACGGTTCAGCTCAGTAACACGGTGATGGGCATAACCATGACTGGCCAGTTCATGGCCATTCTCAACAATTCTTTTCACCATGGACGGATAACGCTCTGCTATCCAGCCCAATGTGAAAAAAGTGGCCTTGATTTCATGCTCGTCCAGCAACACGAGAATCCGGTCAATATTGCGCTCGACTCTGCACGGCAGATTATCCCAAGATGAACGCGGGATATGACGGGCAAAAGCCGACACTTGGAAATAATCTTCCACATCAATGGTCAACGCGTTACGGATCATAAGATTCATTCAGGAGAAACTGCCAGATCAAACTCTTTCTGAATATCGAGCATGACTTCATTCGCTTCAGCCTTACCCAATATCTGTAATTCTTCCAGACACCCCATGATCAGCAGTCTGTCACAAAACAGATTGATTTTACGAGGAATCCCTGCAGAGAAATTATGTATCACTTCAAAAATCTCATCCTGCAGTACAGGACTTCCATTCCAGCCGGCTTTTTGAAGACGATGTTCGATATAGGCCCTGGTTTCCGCCTGATCCAGCGGACCCAGATGATAGGTGGCAATCACTCTCTGGCGCAGTTGCTGCATTTGACTACCGAGCAGCGTCCTCCTGAACTCTGGCTGGCCAAGTAAAAAGGTTTGTAACAAAGGCCTGTTATCTGACTGAAAGTTCGATAACATCCGCAATTCTTCAAGTGTCTGCGGAAGAAGATTTTGTGCCTCATCAACCACCAGCAATGCGCGTGTACCTTCCCGTTCACACTTACGCATAAATCGTTCGAGCTCAAGCAGCAATGCAGCCTTGGACAAACCTTCATAAGAAAGGCCAAAAGCAGCAGCCACCATTCTCAAGGCATCATCCGGATCCAGCCGTGTACTCACCAATTGTGCAGCCGCGACCCGCTCCTGCCTCAACTTCTGGAACAGGTAGCGCATCAGGGTTGTTTTGCCAGCGCCTACATCACCCGTAATGATGATAAAACCATCTTCCTGCGAAAGGCCGTATTCGAGGTAAGCTGCAGCACGCTTATGCCCTCGACTGGGAAAAAAGAAACTCGGATCAGGCTTTAACTGAAACGGTTTCTCGGCAAAACCATAGTAGGCTAGATACATAAAATTTCAATTTTCTAAAAATTCATGTTCAAAGTAGCCGTTATCGCATTGGCATCATAGCTGCCGTTACTGCGATTAGACTCACGGTGGAGGTGATAGTACATGATCGATCCGCTGATATTGGAAGTGAATCGTTTATTCAATCCAGCCGTTACTATTATATTGTCATCTTCCTGACTGGTTACATCATAACTGGTTCTGATATACCCCAGATTGATATTGGCATTCGTCCTGGGAGACAGTCGGTGATTCCACAATAAATTGCCCCCAACCTGTGTAGTATTCCGAGTCAGCGCTGCATTATCGATACCGATCAAATCGGCATCCTCCTCATCCGAACTGAATGACTTTCTGGAATAGTTGAATCCACGAAACACCAGCGAATTCTTCTTGCCATTTAAAGCAAGCGAAGCCTGTAAACGTCTGAGTAAAAACAAACGATTGGTCAGAAAATTATTCGGGTCAGCAAACGAGGATGAAAGTCCTTGGTTCAATAACGCTTCTCCTCCCTGAACACCGGAAAATAACTGGCTCAACATGGAAGCATTCAGGATTGAGCCACCAGCCAGAGATTGCTGACCGAAAGTGGAAATATCCTCCATGTAACTTAGATTCCATACTGTACTGCGAGTACGGTGATCAACTGACGCTGCATAAGTATTACCGAAAAACCTTTTCCCTCCCGATGCATCAATTTTCGTCCTTTTGGTAGGAGTCCAGGAAAAACCAACTGTCCATAATGGACTGGATGTCCGCCCTCTTATCGAGATAAAACTGTTGCGTTCATACCCTGCCGTACCAATCAAGTTAAAGTGTGACGTTACAGCATACCTGAGCATACCAGTAGTCCGCTCCAGCTCGATCGTTTGCAACCTCCCAAGATTGGGCCCGGAATATTTTCTATCGATCTGTGTATGACTATAATTGATTCCCCAACCAAACGTCCTGAATGCCGAACCGCTGTTCAGAGAAAAAACTGCTGCATCGGAGCTGCTATTGGAAAAACTGTTGGTATTCGAACTGACTTCGCCGTGAATATAGCGCACTTCACCCGAAGCAAGATTACTGAAACGCTGGCGTACATAGGGACTGATATTCCACATGTAAATATTTCTCCGATTTCCCGTCAGACTAGCATTATCCGGCGCCTGTGGTCCAAACAAAAAAGCATTCTGCTGGGAAATTGTGGCTCGTCCATCTACAAAAAAATGATGTTTGATAATTTCAGCAGTGGCATCAGTATTCAATTGATTCCGTACCTGAAACCGTTCATTTTTTGCGTAAATGAGATTATTCAGAGTGTAATCGAGATTGGACTTAAAGCGGCGCCCTTCGCCTGTTATATTCACTCCCGGACTGATTTGTGTAATAAATTCACTTCCGCTGCCAAGCCCGCCAAGCCCGCCAAATCCCCCGAACCCGACTCCCCCGCTCAATCTTACGTTATCGGTATAAGTTTCGCTGACTGTCAACCGTGGCTGAACATTCCACTCCGCTGCATCCGCCTGAAACCCCCAGCTGCTCAACCCAATAACGCAGACACCTCCCAGATATCTCCTCCAGTGAGAGAGGCCGCCATTACCGCACCCAAATGATTTCATCAATAATAGCCGTAGTATCCGCTGCTGCCATGTGCCCTGGCTTTGTTATAAATGAGGTTAACTACATCGCATGCCTCGATCTGCTGTAAAGCTTCCTTTACTGTCTGCTGAGTTGTCCTCTCCGCCTCGACTACCAGCACGATTTGTCCCATCTGGCTTGCCAGCACTCGCGCCTCACTGGTCAACAATAACGGGGGAGAATCAAAAATCACCACACGATCATGATAGCGTTGCGCAAGCTCTACCAGAATAGAATGCATACTCTGGCTGGCCAGCAATTCAGTTGCATGTGTATGGCGCCTTCCTGCCGGTATCAGCGTCAACTTCTTTATATTGGTTTTCATCATCACATCAGATATCGACAGTTGTGAATCACGAAGCATATCCAGCAATCCCGGTTCTTCCGGACTAAAGCCCAAGGTTGCAGGAATAGAGGGACGCGCAACATCAGCATCCACCAGCAAAACCCGATGATCCATTTCCATTGCGATACTCATTGCCAAATTCAGTGAGCAGAAGCTTTTCCCTTCTCCGGACAAAGAGCTGGTAACCATGATCAGATTACCATTCTTTACTCCACTGTCCGGATTGAATGCATTAGCAAGTAACGGACGCTTTATCAGCCGAAACTGTTCAGCTATTTCAGATTTAGTATGGTGGAGCGTGACAACACCTTTACGGTGCAGATTTTCCAGATCGACTTCGATTCTTTTAACTGTCTTTTTTATGTCAGCAGCTTTATTAATCCGATCGGCTTCCGCCTCTTCTTTGGTAATCCTGCCGTGCTCAGTTTTTTTACCCGGCACTCCATCAGATGAAAATAACGAATCAGGGCCAATTCCTTCACGAGAATCATGCTGCGACACGCCGCCTGGCATAAAGCCATTCATATCATTCTTTACAAGCTTGTCCGCAGCCCTTTCTATCAGGCTCATATCCACTCCGTCATTATATTACAACCCTTACACCATCAATTCAGGCAGCTGCCATCCCATGTGGCTTTACATAAATCATCAAGACAACATAGCATGCCATCAGCATCAACAGAGAAATACCAAACGCATAAATCTTCCTCTTGTCTTTTAATTTTTGCTGTTCTGTCCATACCATTGGGATCGTCCCCAGAATCGGCAAACCTGTCAGTTCCCTCAAAGTACTCTGGCTATGGAATGTTGGTCGGATCTGGCTGATAATGAAAGCAAAACCAATTCCTCCCGCCAGGGCTCCAATCAAAACAAGTGTAAAAAATTTCTTGCGATCCGGTCCGGATGGAGTTTCTGGAACCGTAGGAGGATCAACAATCCTGAAAGACATCAAGCCTGAAGTAGAAGTCAGCTCACCAGATATTTCAGCAGATGCTCTACGCTCCAGCAGCTTCTCATAATTGGCTTTATTCACATTGTAATCACGGTTGAGCTGCTGCATCTCCACCTCTACGGCAGGAACCGTATTACTCATCGATTTCAGACGTTCGAAGCGGGCTTCATACTCCGCCACCCGCGCCTTCATGGATGCCACTTGTGCTTCGGATTCAGCCAGTGCGATATTCAGTTGCTGCATCATCGGATCATAATTTCTACCACGATTATTGACTGTACCGGCAAGTTTGGCTTCTTCGACCTTACGCTCCTCCAATTGAGCAATCAGTCGTTTAGTAGCGACAACATCAGGATGTTGATCGGTAAAATTCAACATCAAATTATCCAGATTCGTATTCAATGCCTGAATACGGGAATCGATCTCCGGATTGACAATACTTTGCGGTGATACTTCACCCACTTCGAACAACAGCACCGGCTCATCACCCGTTATCTGTCTCTTGACTGCGTCACGTGCCTGCTCAGCCTCAAGCAAGGTAAGCCTGGCCTTTTCCAGCTCTTCTGCAGCCGATACCAGTTGACTGTAGTAATCTCCCCCCTGCCCGGGCAAAAAACCAATATTCTTCTGTTTGAAAGCTGTCAGTGCTGCTTCGGCAGCAACCAGCTTTTCCTCATAGGCAGCAATTTGCTGATCGATAAAACGCAATGCAGAAGCTGAATCCTGTTTTTTACCTTCCAACCCGCCTTCAACGAAAATAGTCAACAGTGACTGGACAATATCCTTGGCCAGCCTGGGATCTTTATTATCATATGAAATCATGAAAATATTATCGCTACCCGTCGTTGAAAGCTTAATATCCTTCATCAGGGTAGTAACCAGCTTTTCTCTGGCACTGTCATCTGTAATCTTGATATCCAGATCAACCATACGAATGATTCTCTCGACATTCGGTCGGCTGATGAGTGTTCGACTCATTATGGTAATCTGCTGGTCCGGGTTGGGGGATACCGTCATTCCGGCCATCAGCGGACGAAGAATACTCTGAGTATCGACGTAAATTCGTGCAGAAGCCTGATAATTGTCTGGCATCTGATAAACGAAGAACCAGCCCGCAATCGCGACAGTCCATGCGGTCGCAACTGAAGCCCATCTATATTTCCAGATACCCTTGATATAAACCAGCAGTTGAGCAATCAACTCACTCATATCGGGTCACCTCTTCATTTATCACAATCGCGATCAAATCAATCAAAAAAAGCTTTCAGGAATAACCAGCACATCGCCCTGATAAACCGGAACATTGGCGGAGATATCACCATCCCGAATCAGGTCTTCCAGTCTGACCCGGAATTGCTGCTGTTCACCACCGACATTCCGAATAATTCTTGCTCTGTTTCCTGCTGCAAAATCAGTCAACCCTCCCACCGCAATCATGACATCCATCAATGACATGTTTTCCCGGTAAGGTAATGCCTGCGGCTGCGCTGCCTCACCGATCACCCGGATCTGCTCACTGAACGGTCCGACGAAATCAGTTATAACGACGGTGACTACCGGCTGCTGTAAATATTTAGAAAGAGTCTCTTCGATATTACGTGCCAGTTCGGTTGAAGTCTTTCCACTTGCCGGCAAATCCTCTACGAGTGGCGTAGTAATCTTCCCGTCCGGACGCACCGGTACACTCATGGATATTTCCGGATTGCGCCAAACGATGATGTTTAATGTGTCGCCCGGTCCGATCAGATAATCGTGCGGTACCTGTTCACCTTGAGTAGAAAGTAATGGATAAGTCGTGCAACCACCGAGTGCAAGCAGATAAAAAATGACTGATAGACTGACTATCCAGGCTTTAATGGAAATATTCACTCGAAACCCTCAATAAAAAAACAAATGTGTCTCTAACCCCGGCTCTCACTACAATAACTACAGCTGCATATATTACTATTACTCGCCTGCAAACCGAGTGTTAACTTATGTTTATCTATCAGTTCAGCAGCGTTCCGTAAAAATAACCGGAACCGTAACGAAAAATCTGCTTGTGACAACGGAATAACCTATTACACTTTTAAATGGCAGAATATGACTAATATCACTTTTTTCAACCGGATATGGCACCAGATAAATATAACTCCGTCACCCATCAGAAATATTACGATTGAACCATATCGACAAATCAACCAACCAATATTTTTTAATACGACAGGCATTTTTGGAGTTATACAGTACACATTTACAACAGTGACCGGCTGACCCAAGATTGCTGCTAGTGCTTCCCTTCTCCGACATGACATCGATGAGGTCTTGAACCAAACGATGTAAATTCTACTCTGAGCACTTCTCCACCCACTTTCTTGGCCATTTCTTGAAATTCGGTAACGTGTATCTCGGCTGGAACAATAAAAACTTGAACTTCCCCCGACTTATAATGAACTGTAATTTTCATATCCCCCCCGATGATAAGTTCATATCCGCTCAGGCAAACGACTCTACCCGCTCGATGGAATGCTTCACTTCTTCAGCGCCGGTATTTGCCTTTTACATTTTTGCCTTTTAATATAATTAGATGTAAATCGTCTGCTCTGCCATACTGGCTGCCGGCTTTAAACTGTAGCTTTTTCTTATTAAATCCCGGCAGAAATTCCCCAGATTCTAGATTGTTCAGATCAATTCAAATTCAGGATTAATAAAGCATTTATGGCCCAATATGTTTTAATTATGAATCGCGTCGGCAAAATCGTTCCTCCCAAACGCGTCATTCTCAAAGACATCTCGCTGAGTTTCTTTCCAGGAGCAAAAATCGGCCTGCTCGGCCTGAATGGTTCGGGTAAATCTACCCTGTTAAAGATCATGGCCGGCGTGGATAAAGATTTTGAAGGGGAATGTACACCCATGCCAGATCTCAAGATTGGCTACCTGCCGCAGGAACCGCAACTGGATCCCAAACTTACCGTGCGCGAAACAGTTCAGGAAGGGCTGGGAGACGTGTTCAACGCACAACAACAACTGGAAGCAGTTTATGCAGCCTATGCCGAACCAGACGCCGATTTCGAAGCACTGGCAGCCGAACAGTCACGACTGGAAGCAATACTAACGACACAGAATGGGGATAATTTATCCCAACAGATGGAAATAGCCGCTGATGCACTGCGCCTCCCGGAATGGGATGCTCATATCCAGCACCTTTCAGGAGGGGAAAAACGTCGCGTTGCACTCTGCAGACTGCTTCTATCCAAGCCGGACATGCTGCTTCTGGATGAGCCCACCAATCATCTGGATGCGGAATCGGTCGAATGGCTCGAGCAGTTTCTTGCACGTTTCCCCGGCACAGTAGTAGCCGTTACACACGACCGGTATTTCCTGGATAACGCAGCAGAATGGATACTGGAGCTAGATCGCGGCCACGGTATCCCCTGGAAAGGGAACTATTCAAGCTGGCTGGAACAGAAAGAAACACGCCTGAAACAGGAAGAAAGTGCAGAATCCGCCCGCCAGAAATCACTCAAACAAGAGCTGGAATGGGTACGGCAAAATCCCAAAGGCAGACAAGCGAAATCCAAGGCCCGCCTGGCCCGGTTTGAAGAACTCAGTTCCCAGGAATACCAGAAACGCAACGAAACGCAGGAGATTTTCATTCCCGTCGCAGACAGACTGGGAAATGAAGTCATTGAATTTATCAATGTCTCCAAGGGATTTGGAGATCGCCTGCTGATTGACAATCTGAGTTTCAGAATACCGCCAGGTGCAATCGTTGGAATCATCGGCCCCAATGGTGCCGGAAAATCCACCCTGTTCCGCATGATTACGGGAAAAGAACAGCCGGATACAGGTGAGATCAAAATAGGTGAAACAGTCAAAATCGCCCATGTGGATCAGTCACGTGACGCTCTGTCCGATAGTCAGACCGTATTCCAGGCCATCTCGGGCGGAAACGACATGCTCATCGTCGGCAAATATGAAGTACCTGCACGCGCCTACCTTGGCCGCTTCAATTTCAAAGGTCCTGACCAGCAAAAAATTACCGGGACACTTTCCGGTGGTGAACGAGGCCGGCTGCACCTTGCCAAAACACTGATAGCGGGAGGTAACGTATTGCTGCTGGACGAACCTTCCAATGACCTGGATGTAGAAACATTGAGAGCACTGGAAAATGCCTTGCTGGAATTTGCTGGTTGTGTGCTGGTGATTTCTCATGATCGCTGGTTCCTGGATCGCATTGCCACCCATATCCTGGCCTTTGAAGGCAATTCACAAGTCACGTTCTTTACGGGCAACTACCAGGAATACGAAGCCGACAAACGCCAACGCCTTGGAGAAGAAGCGGCCAAACCCAAACGAATTCGCTACAAACCGATTACACGTTGACCAGTCGCTTGCGCTCAGCAATTCCATAAAAACTCAACCTTTACTGTAATTTACTGTATACTTGCCGCCCTGCCTCTATCAAGTCAAGGCAGGGTTTCAGGTTTCATCGTTTCTGACCTCTCCAGATTTTTTCTTCTCGAAATTGTGCAGTATCCCTGGTTAGCAGCGATGTTTTATAGATATGCGCCAGCGGTACCAGCATTGTTTGCTGCGGTATATTCCTGTTCGCGCATTAAATTTCTTCATTATCAGGAAAACCAAAGTGTCATTTGAAAATTTGAATCTGCATCCCGCAATCGTAAAAGCCGTACTGGCAGCGGGTTATACTGCCCCCACCCCCATTCAGCAGCAAGCCATTCCGGATCTGATCGCAGGCCATGATGTCATGGCAAGTGCACAGACCGGAACCGGCAAAACAGCCGCCTTCATGCTGCCGGCATTGCATCGTCTGGCCACACCCGCACAAATTCGCGGACGTGGCCCGCGCATACTGGTTCTGACACCAACACGTGAACTGGCTCTGCAGGTTTCCGATGCTGCCAGCAAATATGGAAAATTCCTGCCACGTATCAATGTCGTCAGTATTCTGGGCGGGATGCCCTACCCCCTGCAAAATAAACTCCTGTCACAAACCGTCGATGTACTGGTCGCCACACCCGGGCGTTTGATCGATCACATCGAACGCGGGCGGATAGATTTTTCGCGGCTGGAAATGCTGGTACTGGACGAAGCAGATCGCATGCTGGATATGGGGTTCATCCAGGATGTCGAGCGCATCGCTCTCTCGACACCCGCAACCAGGCAAACGCTGCTGTTCTCGGCAACGCTGGACGTTGCAATCGAGAAAATCGCCACACGTCTGCTGAAAGCACCGAAACGCATTCAGGTGGCTGCTCAGCATACCAAACTCGATCACATCGAACAGCGTATGCATTATGTAGATGATCTCACGCACAAAAACAGGCTACTGGACCATCTGCTGCGTGACACCACCATCAAACAGGCAATCGTATTTACTGCAACGAAACGTGATGCCGATTCCCTCGCAGATAACCTTTCTTCCCAGGGACATAAGGCTGCCGCCATGCACGGGGACATGACGCAGCGTGAACGTACACGCACTCTGACCGGCCTGCGTCAGGGCCGGCTCAAGATTCTGGTAGCTACGGATGTCGCCGCACGCGGAATCGATATTGCCGACATTACCCATGTCATCAATTTCGATTTGCCAAAGTTTGCAGAAGACTATGTGCATCGGATCGGGCGGACCGGCCGGGCTGGCGCTTCCGGTATCGCAGTTTCGTTCGCATCCGGGAAAGATGTTGCTCATCTGAAGAGAATCGAACGATTTACCGGCAATCGCTTTGAATTTCATGTCATACCCGGTATAGAACCACGTACCAAACCAAAATTTGGTCGTAGTGACGACAAACCAGGAAGAAGACCATCTTCTGCTGCACACAAAACCAGACGTTCATGGTCGGACAATCCCAATACACGCACTGCTTCCCCGGGTCACCGAGGAGACAAAGATGCTGGGTTCGGGCAACCATTTGGTCGTGAAACCCGTAAACGTCCGTTCAGGGACAGCAAATTCAACAGCACCGATCGTTTTGCCCGCACGGAGTAAAACTGGATCTCCCGGGTATTGATTGTCACGTCGATACCCGGGTCATTTAGCTCACTGCGTAACTCACCACATGATTTACGTCGCTTTCTCCCGCCTGACAACCCACATACTGGCATTCATGCCGGAAAAAATCTGCACATGATTTGTTCAGAACTCAGAAAAGTGCGCTGACAGCTTCTTCTACTCGCTCCACAGCGATGATTTCGATTCCTTTGACAGCTTGCCTGGATTGATTGGCCTTTGGAATCACCGCACAGGTAAAACCCAACTTGGCAGCTTCTTTAATCCGCTCCTGTCCTCGCTGCACTGGCCGTACTTCACCCGCCAGTCCAATTTCTCCAAATATGACTGTTTTTTCAGGAAGAACCCGATTCTTCAATGACGAAACGATCGCCAGCATTACCGCCAGATCAGCTCCTGGCTCAGTAATTTTGACCCCCCCGACCGCATTGATGAAAATATCCTGATCGAAACAGGGAATGCCGGCATGACGGTGCAGCACCGCCAGCAACATTGCCAACCGGTTCTGTTCCAGTCCGACGCACAATCTTCTGGGACTGGGTGCATGCGCCTCATCCACCAGTGCCTGGATTTCCACCAGCAGAGGGCGTGTGCCCTCTTGCGTTACCATCACGCAAGTACCAGGTACACGCACACTATGGTGAGAAAGAAACAGCGCTGAAGGATTTCCCACTTCCCGCAATCCTTTTTCAGTCATAGCAAAGACGCCCAGCTCGTTAACTGCCCCAAAACGGTTTTTGAAAGCACGAATCAAACGAAATGTCGAATGTGTATCCCCTTCAAAATAGAGCACCGTATCCACCATGTGCTCCAGAACACGCGGCCCGGCCAATGCACCATCCTTGGTTACATGCCCTACCAGTACGATACAGGTGCCACTGGTTTTAGCGAATCGGGTCAACCGTGCCGCACATTCACGCACTTGAGCCACCGAACCGGGTGCAGACTGTAAGGTTTCGGAATAAATTGTCTGAATCGAATCGATAATCGCGATACGCGGACGATGCTCAGCCAGAATCGATTGAATCGCCTCCAGCCGGATCTCGGTCAACAAATCAACCCTGGCCACATCCAGAGACAGCCGCTTTGCGCGCAGTGCTACCTGCTGCATGGATTCCTCACCACTGACGTACAACACCCGATGATGAACAGACATTCGGGACAATGCCTGTAGCAACAACGTCGATTTACCTATACCCGGATCGCCACCTAATAACACAACCCCACCTTGTACCAGCCCCCCTCCCAGCACCCTGTCAAACTCATCCATTCCCGTCAGGAAACGGGGCATATCCTCAGTCTCGACTTCGCTCAGACTCAGCACCTGCTTCTGCACCGAATCTGGCGAAAAACGCAACACATTCTTCTCTTGAACAGTCTCAGTCAATGTATTCCATTCACGGCAATGCGGGCACTGACCCTGCCATTTCAAAGTCTGTCCGCCACAAGAATTGCAAACGTAAAGTGTCTTGAGCCTGGTCATGAACAGATCACATGACTGGAATTTTCAGACAGATGACAGTAGAGCCCGCTATTACGACCAGCGCGTTCATGCCAGATAGAGCAGTAATACAAGTGATAACCCTTTATGCAGAGCAGCTCGACGATAAACAGGCTGAAAAACTGATAAAATAGCACCCGTTGTTCGCCGCAAACCGGAGAGGTACCGAAGTGGCCATAACGGCGCTGACTCGAAATCAGATGGTCAGGATTTCCTGGCACGTGGGTTCGAATCCCACCCTCTCCGCCAAGTGCCAAGTATATATCAAACGTTTTCCGCCCTCGCCAGATAAGCCCTGAGTAACTACACCTCCAGCAGCAAATCTGGCTGGTTATTGGCAACGGCAGCAAAGCAGAATAAAACCAGAATAGGTTTATACCCTTTTACTTCTTACCCTACTTCCCCGTAATAAAACTGACTGACCCAGCCATTGCAACCAAAGAACCCGAAAGCTGTATCACGGCAACTGTATTCGTTCACGCTTTAACCGACGCACTGAGCAATATCAGGAATGGCTGAAATCGGATCGTTGCCGGTGCTATAATTTCGCAAATCCGACTGGTAATGCTGCCAAATTTTCAAAAATATCACTTCCGTGTTTCCGGTTTTACCCTTCAATTCCGCACATCTGATGGTCTTTATGAATGACCGGAACCCTTACCGGCAGTATTCATACATCCCAGTATCCACACATAACATCATATTTAATCCGTTGGAGGAATAATGAGTCATACACTGTATGAAACCAAAACACCGCGTATACAGCGCTGCGAACTGGCTGTTCCGGGTTCCCGTCCCGAAATGTTTGAAAAAGCACTGAAAAGCGGAGTGGACTTCATATTTCTGGATCTGGAGGATGCAGTCGCACCGGATGACAAGATCCAGGCAAGAAAAAATATCATTCAGGCAATCAATGATCTGGACTGGAAAAGCCACGGTGTCACCCTCTCCGTACGTATCAATGGTCTGGATACCCAATATATGGTGCGTGATGTGGTCGATCTGGTTGAGCAGGCCGGGCACAAGATCGATACGCTGCTGATTCCCAAAGTAGGTGTTTATGCTGATGTTTACATGGTCGAAGCCATGCTCAGCCAGCTTGAAATGCAGCAGGGGTTGAGAAACCGGATCGGAATAGAAGCACTGATCGAAACGGCGCTGGGGATGGCCAATGTTGAAGACATTGCCCGCAGAGGGACGGCCGGGCGTCTGGAAGCCCTGCATTTCGGTGTAGCTGACTACGCTGCCAGCAATCGTGCACGTACTACCAATATCGGCGGGCTCAATCCGGATTATCCGGGGGATCAGTGGCACGCAGCCATCAGCAGAATGACCGTTGCCTGCCGCGCATTCGGCCTGCGACCGATCGACGGTCCGTTTGGCGACATTCAGGATCCCGAAGGTTACAAACAGGCAGCCAGACGTGCTGCTGCACTGGGTTGCGAAGGTAAATGGGCGATTCATCCGACACAGATCGCACTGGCCAATGAAGTCTTCACCCCACCTGCAGCAGAAGTCGACAAAGCCAAACGCATTCTGACAGCATTGAAGGAAGCTGCAGCTCAAGGTAAAGGTGCAGCCTCACTCGATGGCCGGTTAATTGATGCCGCCTCGGAAAGAATGGCAAACAACATCGTCAAAATGGCAGAAGCGATCGCTGCCAAAAACAAATAAACAAGTATCCAGGGAAACTCTGAAAAATTACTGCACACTTAGCCCCCTGTTGGAATCAGGCATACAATACTCATTCATCTTCGTGAACCGTGCTTTTCCGCCTGATTTCATCTTGACTGGCTAATTGATCACACCTTTCCAGAATTTTTTCAAATCCAACAATTCCATCAAATTCAAGGGAGAAGATATTGGATATCCATGAATATCAGGCCAAGGAAATCCTGGCTGAATACGGTATCAAGCTGGCTGAAGGCGGACTGGCACACACTGTGGAAGAAGCGGTACAACGCAGCCGGGAAATCGATGGCAATGTGTGGGTCGTCAAGGCACAAATCCATTCCGGTGCCCGTGGTAAAGCAGGCGGTGTCAAAGTATGCCGGACACATGAAGAAATCGAAGCCACGGCTGAATCACTGCTGGGAAAAAAACTGGTCACACACCAGACCGGCCCGGCGGGTAAACTTTGCTCGAGACTGTATATCGAAGCCGGTACCGAAATTACCCGGGAAGTGTATCTCGCTTTCATGATCGATCGCAGTCATGAACGTATCGTCATGGTGGGTTCCGCACAGGGGGGAATGGATATCGAGACCCTGGCGGCCACGAATCCTGATGCCATCAAAAAAATCCACATCGAGCCTGCTGTCGGCCTGCAGGATTTCCAGGCAAGAACCATGGCCTTTGCACTGGGTCTGGAAGATGTTCTGCTCAATCATGCCGTCAAGACAATCAGAGGTTGCTACCGCGCCATGCGCGATCTGGATGCGAATATACTCGAAATCAACCCGCTGGTTGTCACGCGCAACAACGAGCTGATCGCGCTGGATGCGAAGATGAGCTTTGATGAAAATGCACTGTTCCGGCGCCACCGGATTTCCGAATTGCGTGACAACTCACAAATCGATCCGCGCGAAATCGCTGCAGCGGAAGCAGGCTTGAGCTACGTCGGGCTGGATGGAGATATCGGCTGCATGATCAATGGCGCCGGGCTGGCAATGGCTACCATGGATATGATCAAACTGGCCGGCGGCGAACCGGCCAATTTTCTGGATGTCGGTGGCGGTGCTTCTGCCGAGCGAACTGAAAAAGCATTCCGGCTGGTACTGGCGGATAACAACGTAAAAGCCATGCTGGTCAATATCTTTGCCGGTATCAATCGCTGTGACTGGATCGCCGAAGGTGTGGTTCAGGCTGTACGGAATATCGGAATGACGGTCCCTCTGGTCGTGCGCCTGTCTGGCACCAACGTGGAAGAAGGCCGCCGTATCATCGCTGACAGCGGGTTGCCGATCATTACTGCAGAAACCCTGGCCGATGCAGCAGAGAAAGTAGTGCGCGCTCGCAACCAAGCTGCAGCTTGAATAACACGAACAAAAAAGGGGAATAGAAAAGTGGCAATTCTCATCAATGAGCAGACGCGGATCATCGTACAGGGCTTTACCGGCCGGATCGGCACCTTCCATGCTCAGGAAATGATCGATTACGGATCCAATGTAGTGGGAGGCGTAACGCCCGGCAAAGGCGGGCAGAAACACCTGGGGCTGCCAGTATTCAATACCGTCCGGGAAGCAGTCGAGCAGGTAGGTGCGGAAGCCAGCATTGTATTCGTTCCGCCGGCATTTGCGGCTGATTCGATCATGGAAGCAGCCGATGCAGGTATCAAATATTGCGTATCCATCACCGATGGCATTCCAACCCAGGACATGATGACCGTCAAAAACTTCTTACGCCTCTTCCCCGAAAAGAACAGAATGATGCTGACCGGCCCCAACTGTTCAGGCACTATCAGCCCCGGACGGGCGATGCTGGGCATCATGCCGGGGCATATTTACAGCCGTGGAGTCGTTGGTGTCGTCGGCCGTTCCGGTACACTGGGTTATGAAGCTGCCGACCAGATGCGACGGCTGAATATCGGGATTTCGACTTCGGTGGGTATTGGCGGAGATCCGATCATCGGCAGTTCACACCGGGATGTACTGCAAAAACTGGAAGAAGATCCGGAAACCAAAATCGCGCTGATGATTGGTGAAATTGGTGGCCCAATGGAAGTAGAAGCAGGACTGTTCGCAAAGGAAAACATGAGCAAACCGTTGGTCGCCTATATTGCCGGCCTGACTGCCCCCCCTGGGAGACGGATGGGACACGCCGGAGCAATCATCTCCTCAGCCGGTGAAAGCGCGGCAGAAAAAGTGGAAAGACTGAAAGAACTGGGCGTCACCATCTGCCCGACTCCGTCTCTGATGGGCGAAACCGTCGCAAAAGTTCTGGCTGGACTCTAATCTGGACGGCACCCTGCCCGGACAGCATTCTGTCTGAAAAGCAAATTATTGGACAGCCAATTCCGCCAGCTCACCGCATCCTGTGGGTTGGTATCCAGAAGAGCACCCAACTTGACTTGATTACGGCCAGGTTGGGTGCATAGCAAAGTAAAATCAGCGTGTGTCAAAACGATCCAGATCCATCACCTTTGCCCATGCCTGAGCAAAGTCGTGTACGAATTTTTCTTTGGCATCGTCCGAGGCATAAACTTCGGCAACCGCACGCAACTCGGAGTTGGAACCGAAAATCAGATCAACAGGTGTAGCTGTCCATTTGATCTGGCCGGTAGCACGATCCCGCCCCTCGTAAAGACCCTCGGTTGCCGACCTTGCCCATTTAGTCGACATATCGATCAGGTTCACAAAGAAATCATTGGTCAAGGTACCGGGCCGACTGGTGAATATCCCGTGTCGGGAATGGCCGGCGTTGGCATCCAGCGCCCGCATGCCGCCGACCAGCACCGTCATTTCAGGTACGCTCAAGGTCAGGAAGTTCGCACGCTCGACCAGCATTTCCGCAGGCGAATGCGCATTACCCTTACCAAAATAATTGCGGAAGCCATCGGCTTTAGGCTCCAACACCGCAAACGACTTGACGTCGGTTTGCGCCTGCGCGGCATCCATACGGCCCGGTTTGAAAGGTACCTGCACCTTGTAACCAGCTTTCCTGGCAGCTTCTTCCACGGCCGCGGAACCGCCCAGCACGATCACGTCGGCGAGCGACACTTTCTTGCCGCCCTTCAGCGTACGGTTGAAGTCGTTCCGGATGGATTCCAGACGAGTCAGCACATTGGCCAGTTCGGCTGGATCATTGACTTCCCAATCCTTTTGCGGTGCCAGGCGAATGCGCGCGCCATTGGCACCGCCGCGCATATCGGTACCGCGGAAGGTAGCGGCGGAAGCCCATGCCATCCGGACCAGTTCAGGTATCGTCAAATTCGAGGCCAAGATTACCGACTTCAGCTTGGCGATATCTTGGGCATCGATCAGTTTGTGATCGACTTTGGGGATAGGATCCTGCCAGATAAAATCTTCCGCAGGCACCTCGGCACCGACATAGCGGGCCTTGGGTCCCATGTCGCGATGGGTCAGCTTGAACCACGCCTTGGCAAACGCAATTCCGAATTCCTTGGGATTATCGAGAAAACGCCTGGAGATTTTCTGGTACTCAGGATCCACTTTCAAAGCGATATCAGTTGTAAACATGATCGGTGCATGGCGTTTAGTCGGATCGTGCGCGTCTGGAACGAAGTTGTCGCCTTTGCCGCCCTTCGGAATCCATTGCGTCGCACCGGCCGGGCTCTTGGTTGTTTCCCATTCGAAAGCGTACAGCCAAGTTAAATAGTCATGCGTCCAGCGCGCCGGATTGGTCGACCACGCCCCTTCCAGGCCACTGGTGATTGTGTCGACGCCATAACCGCTACCACATTTATTGGCCCAGCCCAAACCTTGCTCCTCGATACCGGCAGCGGCCGGTTCTTTGCCAACGCATTCTTCCGGCTTATGCGCCCCGTGCGCCTTGCCGAAGGTATGGCCGCCGGCGATCAGAGCCACCGTCTCTTCGTCATTCATCGCCATACGGCCGAAGGATTCGCGGATATGCCTGGCAGCCGCCAGCGGATCGGGGTTACCACCCGGCCCTTCCGGGTTGACGTAGATCAGCCCCATCTGCACGGCGGCCAGAGGCTTCGCCAGTTCGCCTCTTTTATCATGGCGCTCATCGGCGAGAAATTCCTTTTCTGTTCCCCAGTTGACGATCTCGGCTTCCCAATCATCCGGCCGCCCACCCGCAAAGCCTATGGTTTTGAATCCCATATCCTCCAACGCCACATTGCCAGCCAGCACCATCAGATCAGCCCAGGAAAGCTTGCTGCCGTATTTCTGTTTGATCGGCCATAACAGGCGCCGCGCTTTGTCTAGATTGACATTATCCGGCCAACTGTTGAGCGGCTCGAAGCGTTGCTGTCCGCCGGAAGCGCCGCCACGTCCGTCGAAAATGCGGTACACGCCGGCACTATGCCAGGCCATGCGAATGAACAACGGTCCGTAATTACCGTAGTCCGCCGGCCACCAGGGCTGGGAAGTATGCAGCACGTTCGCGATATCCTCTTTCACTGCGTTGAGGTTGAGCGTTTTAAACTGTTCGGCATAGTTGTACGCTTTGCCCAACGGGTTGGACTCAGTCGAATTCTGGCGCAGCGGTTTCAGATCCAGTTGATCCGGCCACCAAAAACTGTTCATCGTCGGTTGCGGTTGCGACTCGGCCTGGATCGGATTGACCGTCAACACGGTGGATATGGCAACTGCCATTGCAGAAACCAGAAATGTTTGTTTCATTTTCATAAGTGCTCCTTTACTCTTTGTTGGGAGGGTAATGTGAAAAAACATACCGGAGAATTTCGAGTTTAGACGCCTCCGGCGAAAAGAACCAGCGACTTGTCAACACCTGGCTCATCGCCGCGAATAAAGGGACAATGAACGATCAGAATGGCACTGTTTTTTCGTTTTTCGTAGGAATTCTCCCGGATGAGTAACAAACCTATGGATCAGGTGCACCTATGCAGAGTACTAACGTGCCAGCTCAGGAGCGCACCACTTGCAGCGAATCTCTTGGAGCAATAGATTGAATGTCACTTCAGTAGATGGAAAGAAGAGTTGCATTACCTGCTCGTACCGTGTGCTCAAAGAAAGTTTGAAGTTCCTTGACCATACTCCATAGTTCTTCCAATTGCCGTTGCCGTTCAGTATGTTCGGAAGAAACTTTCCAATAGATCTCGGTCGCTTCAATCTCACTGGCGACATAAGCAGAGTCCAGCATCTTGAACGACTGAGTATCAAGAAATCCAGCGACAGCCCTGGAAAGCTCAGAGTCAAAGAAACGAATTGGCCCATAGCCTTGGTCAGGCCCGATCTCCTCGCCTCCTGATATGAGAAATCCGCCGGGCCATGGACTTTCTGCATTGGTGCCAGAAAACAGGAAATGCAGGATATGCCAAGCTTGATTGAGTTCAAATATGTCGCTTTCTGCGACAGGTTCGAACTGTTGCCCTGAAGGAGAAGGTTGTTTCGAGGGCTTCCCAAAGAGCTTTGAGAGGAAGCTGACCTTCGGAGGAGGCGCAGTAAAGCCAACCAACTCGCCGATTGCATCGGGAAAATCTTTCAGCTTTGTGACCTGTTCAGGGGTAATTCGATACAAGCTGCACAACATGCTCATGATTATGATCTCCGTGCGGTGTAAGTGAAGCGCTCCTGTTGAACGATCGGGCTCATTGTGGAGTAGGCGCACCTTATCAACGAAAAAGCGCCCTGAGAACGGGCGGCTTTGAGTAGATATCCGCCGGAGCGCTAAACAGCTCTTCGTCACGATCAGGGCGCTTCCCAGTCATCATAGACACTATCTCGAAAACGATATCTTCACCGAGTGCATCTAGGGTAAATGTTTCGCCATCGTCGTCCACATAGACAATTTCTCCATCACCGTTAGAAATCTCTGCGTATTGACTTGTCACTTTCCGCTCGGCGGACAACACCTTGCCTGTGCTTGCAAAAACACCGTCGTCGCCCGAAGCAGCGAAACAACGCTTCAACTCTCCTTTTTCGTAAAGCGCAAACGCCGCAAGATTAACGACACTATGCAATACGCAACATAGTATCTGCCGATCGGCAAAATTGGTCACAAGACGGTTAGCATCTTGGCCTGCTGGATAGTCAATTATGCTCGTCGGCAGCTTTGGGTCAGCCACCAGAGTACAGCCGGAATACGCCCCGATTACCAAGGAGCGGGGTGGGAACATGTCGCCACAAGTGCCACGCTTGTGAATAGAGTAGCCCGGACGGCCAATCACCTCCAACAACTCTTCTCGGCTGGCAACGTCCCCCTCAATAAGGATTAAATCTGTCTTCCATCCCATTTATGATCCTTCTCTCCGTAGCGACCGGCCATGCAGTCTAACGCCAAAGCTCACCTGCGGGAGCCTTCACTGACGCTCCCATGTAATATCTGTCCCATAATTCCTCCTGTGTTGGTAGTGAGTCATATCACAATATAGGACTAAACACCTAACGGGTCGAAATTGTGCAACACTCCGAAACAATCAAGATACACGCAGTGTATCGAAGATTGGTGGGCATAGCCGCAAAGCGGTGTTCGGTCGAATGAAGGGATAGACGGCGCTGTGCGCCGTTCCCCGAATTCAATCAATTCGTGACCCGATAAGCCGCAGGTGCTGGCGGGCGAAGCCCGCTGGTGACTATCGGCTGCAGCGCAAGGTTGGGCATCATTTTGAAGATCGAGCTATCCCGCTACAGAAGCGACTTCAACTTATGGCCCAACATACACAGGCAGCACACGAATGAGCAGCCAGGCAAGTACCCAGAACAAACCCAGCAACGCGGGAAGAAACGATGAGAACCAAAGGCTAAGCTTATGTACGAAGTCGTTGTCCGGTGGTGTGCGAAATCGTTCAATCAAGACCTCTTTCAGTTCTCTCTGAGCATCTGATTCTGACATAAGCTCATATTGCCTTCGCAACCACGAATCAATAGTTCTCCGAGCACCCAAAATACCAGGAGAAACAAATACGCTAAGCATGAACCCAAGAACCGGTAGAAGCCAATGCGCAAGCCATCCAGCCCGGACAATATCGCCGTTCGTTAATGAAAGAACGAGAGCCGCGACCAAAAATGATTGGCAAGTCACAAACCAAGTTACGCGGATGCCTAGCAATGAGAATTCATGAGAGATTTCCCTCCGGATAAACTCTAGTGCCTCTTTGTACGATATAGGCATTAATAACTCTCCCTCATAACGCCCAACGTTGTAAATGAGCGGCCTGCGCGAAAAGCCGCGCAGGCCGCTCGACTGAAATATGTGCGCCCAGCATGGGCGCGAACTGAACCGCCCCGGGTTTTGAGGAGGCTCTAACCTTTGAGAGAATAGAGCCATGAAGAAACAAAATCAGTTTTCCCCGGAAGTAAAAGAACGGGCAGTCCGGTTGGTGCAGGAGCATCGTCAGGAAT
>WBZO01000613.1_pt1 | contig 70580 bp, 43 predicted proteins | sample 5204261 | NCBI WGS metagenome assembly WBZO01 (sample SAMN12412400, study PRJNA552823) | activated sludge metagenome | isolation source: activated sludge from anammox sidestream of wastewater treatment plant... | place: USA: North Carolina | collected 2017-09
CGCTCAACGAGATCGCGCGGGCGGCCGGCGTCTCGCACCAGACCGTGCTCAACCACTGCCGGAGCAAGACCGGTGTGGTCCTGGCCGCGGGCGAGCGCGAAGCGTTCCTGGGCGAAGCCTGCGCGGGCGACGAAGAGTTGCGCCGCGAAGTCGAGGCGCTGCTCGGTTACGAAACCCAGGCGGTGAACTTCATCGAGACGCCAGCGTTGCGCCTTGCCGCTGAAATTCTGGCCGAGCAAGAGAGCGACGCAAAGATCGGATCGCAGATCGGAGCTTACAAAATCATTTCCAAGCTGGGCGCGGGCGGGATGGGTGAAGTTTATCTGGCCGAAGACGCGCGGCTCCGGCGAAAGGTCGCGCTCAAGCTGCTGCCAGCGCGCTTCGTTGCTGACTCGGAGCGCGTTCGCCGCTTCGAGCGTGAGGCGCGCGCAGCCTCTGCGCTCAACCATCCGAACATCCTGACCATTTACGAAATCGGCCAGGCCGGCTCCGTTCACTTCATCGCCACCGAATTCGTCGAAGGCCAGACCTTGCGAAAACGCCTGCTGGAAGCGCGGATGAGCGTGAGCGAGGCGTTGGATGTCATCACGCAGATGGCCTCTGCGCTGGCCGCCGCGCACGCATCGGGCATCATTCACCGCGACATCAAACCTGAAAACGTCATGCTGCGTCCGGACGGCTACATCAAGACGCTCGACTTCGGCCTCGCCCGAATCACGCAGCGCGATGTCTTCAACGCGCCCGGCGCCAACGCCTCGATCAAATCCGTCCAAACCGATCCCGGATTGATCATGGGAACTGTAGGCTACATGTCGCCGGAGCAGGTGCGCGGCGAGGAACTTGATGAGCGCACGGACATCTTCAGCCTCGGCGTCGTGCTTTACGAAATGCTGGCCGGAGACAGGCCGTTCAAAGGCGCGACAACCGCCGACGCCATCGCCGCGCTGCTCAACAAGGAACCGCTTCCGCTTTCAACAAGCCTGATTGACGCGCCCGCCGAATTGCAGCGGATCGTGAGCCGGGCGCTGGAGAAAGATCGCACGGCGCGGTACCGGCGATGCGGCGAGATGCTGGCCGATCTGAAAGCCCTACACGAGGAGATAGAATTCGAGCAGAAGCTGCGCGGCAAGGAGAGAGAAAGATCGTCGGGCTTCACAACCCAAATTACGCGGGCCACGCCGGCTGGCGCCAGCAAGACATCGTGGCGAACGCCGGCAATGCTGATGATTGCGACGGCGGTTTTGCTGGCTGTCGCCGGTGGGCGGGTTTATCGCCGCGCGGCGAATCTGAAATGGGCGAAGGAACAAATTCCGGTGCTGGAAAAACTGGCGCGCGAGCAGAAATATTCGGAAGCCTTCGATCTGGCCGCGCAAATGAAAAAGTATCTGCTGGAAGATGCGACGATAACCCGGCTGACAACTTCAATCGCCGACGACCTCTCGGTGGCTTCGGAACCGGCGGGCGCGCGAGTCTATCTGAAACGCTTCTCGCCCGATTCGCCATCGCCGCGCCAGTTCATCGGCGAAACTCCGATCAACAAACGTCAGATCGCGCGCGGCCAGTACATCCTCTCGCTCGAAAAAGAAGGCTATGCGACTTTCGAGCGGACGATCTTCAGCGTCTTGTTGCAGACCGGAAACACGATGGTCCCGCCCGACGAGCCGAGCGATTTCAAGGTGAAGCTGATCGAAAAAGACAGGTTGCCCGAACGTATGGTCTATGTTCCTGGCGGCGCGTACAGATTGGTCAGTCGAGCCAAGCCGACTGGCGCAGGCGTCCAACTCGATGACTTCTTCATTGACAAATATGAAGTGACAAACCGCGAATACAAAGAGTTCATCAATGCGGGCGGCTATTTCAAACCGGAACTCTGGAAACATCCGTTCGTCAAAGACGGACGAACGCTCAAGTTTGAAGAGGCGATGGCGCTCTTCCGCGACCGCACCGCGTTGCCGGGGCCGCGTGAATGGCTCAATCAAAACTTCCCCGAAGGCAAAGCTGAACATCCGGTGACTGGTGTCACTTGGTACGAAGCCGCGGCCTACGCGGCGTTTCGCGGCAAACAGCTTCCGACCGTCTTTCAGTGGGAGAAGGCGGCGCGCAACGGCCTGATCACCTACTATTCGGATTACACGCTGCCCTGGGGCTGGGTCAAATTCGGCGGCGCGGTCGAAGGACACGCCAACTTCAATAGCAGCGGCCCGGCGCCGGTCAACGGATTTGAATTCGGGATGAGTCCTTTCGGCTGTTATCAGATGGCCGGGAACGCCGCCGAATGGTGTTTGAATGAAGTGACCGATGGGTTCACGGTCGCCGGCGGATCGTGGAAGGATATTTTCTACCTCTTCAGCGACATCGGCGCGTTTCCGGGATTTCACAACTCGGAGCGGATCGGTTTCCGCTGCGCGCTCAATTCGCCGGAGGCGAAAGGCGATCAGGGCGCGATGCCGATCGACACGTCACGGCAAGTTCCGGTCTACACGCCGACGAGCGACGCATATTTCAATTCCCTGCTCAGCCATTACCGTTACGACAATTCGCCAACCGATGCGCGAGTCATTGAAACAACTGAGACCGCCGAGTGGCGGCGCGAGAAGATCAGCTACCTCGGCGCGAACGACGAACGCGTCATCGCGTATCTCTATCTGCCGAAAAACTCGCAGAAGCCTTTCCAGACGATTCAATTCGTTCCTGCCGGAGACGTTTACGGCAGGTACATCACGCTGGCCGAATCGGTCGAGATGCAGCTTGCGCCGTTTATCAGATCGGGCCGCGCCGTCTGGGCCGTAGTCTTCAAAGGCTTCAAGGAGCGAGAGCATCCGCCGGGCTATCAGCAACCAGAATACTCGACGGTCAAACGCCGCGAGCAGGTGGTCGCTAACACAACCGATCTGAGCCGAGGCCTTGATTACCTGGCGACACGCGGTGACATTGATCCGACCCGCCTGGCCTATTACGGCTACAGCCAGGGCGCGCAGGAAGGTCTGGTTTACGCCGCCGTCGAAAACCGTTACCGGTCGGTCGCGCTGGTCGCGGGCGGCTTGGTATCCTTCAGCGACAAATGGACCATCGCGGAGGCCGCCCCGTCGAATTTCGCGCCGCACATCAAGGCGCCGAAACTGCTGCTGAATGGTCGTTATGACGAGGTAAATCCGCTAAAGACCCAGGTCGAACCTCTCTTCAAATTGCTGCGCGAACCGAAGCGGCTTCACCTGTACGACAGCGGCCACACGCCTCCGTTTGAGATTATCGTGCCGGTGATCAACGGCTGGCTGGACGAAACGCTTGGTGTTATCAGAAGATGACGCGGGCGCAAAACTGATATTCATAACCGTTATGTACAGCGCAAAGGTTCTCGATCATCTGGAAAACCCGCGCAACGTCGGTGAGATGGGCGACGCCACGGCGCGCGGCAATGCGACCAATCCAGTTTGCGGCGATCTGCTGCATCTGTACTTGAAGATCACAAATGGCAGGATCACAGCCGCGAGTTTCAAAGTTCAAGGCTGTCCGCCGAGCATCGCCGCAGGTTCCGTGTTGACCGAGATGGTCACGAATCTGACTGTCGAAGAGGCGCGCAAGCTCAGGCCGCAGGACGTGACGCGCGCGCTGGAAAGTCTGCCGCGCAATAAGGAACATTGTTCCGTTCTGGCGATTGACGCTCTTCGCGCGGCGCTCGCCGGGTAATCCTGATCAACGCTCTCGCCGAAACCGGATGGGCGTGGTATAACTCCGCTGGCCGCTCACACCGGCCACATCCCGCTGTAATTCAAAGCGCAAACAACTTCGTCTATGGAAAACCCCCAATCCGAAACCGCGCCCGCGCGCGGCTCTTCTCTGGATAAAATCATCCACCGCCTGCGCGAGATGTTTGGCGAAGACCGCGCGGTCATCGCCTCCGGCAGCGACTTCCGCATTGACGACGAACGGCAGCGCGCCGTCGCTTTCCCGCACAACATCGAAGAACTCAGCGAAACGATGAAGCTCGCCGACGCCGAGCGCTGGCGGGTGATTCCAGCGGGCGCGGGGACGTGGCTGGAGATGGGCAACCGGCCCACACGGTTCGACCTGATCGTTTCGACCGCGAAGATGAACCGCCTGCTCGAATACGAACCCGCCGATTTGACCGCGACCGTCGAAGCCGGAGTCCCGCTCCTGGCATTCAACCGGATGGCCGCCGAACATCGCCAGTTCATCCCGCTCGATCCTTTCGGCGACAAACGCTCGACCATCGGCGGCGTGATTGCGACGGCCAGCAGCGGCCCGATGCGCTGCGCTTACGGCGCGCCGCGCGACTGGCTGATCGGCGCTACCGTCGTTCACGCAGATGGACACGTCACGAAAGCCGGCGGCAAAGTGGTCAAAAATGTCGCGGGCTACGATCTGTGCAAACTTTACGCGGGCAGCTTCGGCACGCTGGCCGTGATCGCCGAAATGAGCTTCAAGCTGCGCGCGCTGCCGCCGTGCGAAAAGACCATCGTGTTCTATTCGTTCAATGCGGAATCGCTCTGTTCGCTGGTCGCGCGCATCACCGATTCCGACCTGCAGCCAGCGGCGATGGAGTTGATCGCGCCTTCCGACGAGGCGCCGCTGCCGATTGAAACTGACAAGTTCGCGCTTGCGATACGATTCCTGAACGAGCCTGAGGCGGTTGATTCGCAGGCCGCAGAGGCGCTGAAGCTCGGCTCCGAATTCAGGCGCGCGATTTTGAGCGAGGCCGATGCAACCGGCTTCTGGCAGGCGTATCATGAAAGCGAGACGTCGCCACATACTGAGTTCATTTTTCGGTTGAGCGCGCTGCCCGCCGATTTGAACGCTTTGATCGGCGACATAAGCCGCACGCTGCCACGATCCAATCTGCGCGCGCACGCGGCCAACGGAGTTGTCAGGTTGCACGCCGGTCTGGCGTGGCTGGACGGTCTCAAAACCAAAGAGCGCCCCAGGCGGCTTGCCGAAATGCGCCGCTTGGTTCAATCGCGCGGAGGCCAGATGGTCATCCTGCGCGCGCCCGACGAGATTAAAAACCAGTTGGACGTATGGGGCGACGCCGGTCAGACCGAAAGCCTGATGCGCGCATTGAAAGACAAGTTCGATCCGCAGGCGACGCTCAATCCCGGCAGGTTCGTTGCGGGAATTTAGAGATTATTACCGGAGTCACGATGAGACAGACTGCGCTACACACCGCTCTCGACGCCGAGATGGAAAAGATTCTGGGCTGCATTCATTGCGGCCTGTGCCTGCCTGCCTGCCCGACCTATCAGCATCTGGGCAACGAAAACGACAGCCCGCGCGGGCGAATCTATCTCATGCGCGCCGTCGCCGAAGGCCGCATCAAACCGGATTCCGCAAGCTTCTCCCGACACATTGATCTGTGTCTGGGCTGCCGCGCGTGCGAGACGGCTTGCCCGGCGGGAGTCCGCTACGGCCTGCTGCTTGAAACGGCGCGCGAAACGATACTCGAACAGAAGGTTCAGCGCGGTTCAACATTCCAAAAGACGCTGCTCAAGCTGGCGCTCCGCCACGTCTTCCCTTATCCGAAACGTTTGAAACTGGTCTTCGCGCTCTCACGCCTGATGCGCGACAACTTTCTGGTCAGATTCGCTTTCAGGAAAGGCATCGTGCGCGCGATTTCGCCCAGGGCCGATTTCGCGCTGTCGCTTCTGATGACAACGGCCCCTGACGGAGGGACGGAGAAATGGAGTGAGGAGAATCCACTCCCCACTCCCCACTCCCCACTCCCCACTCCCCGCGCAGTTTCGGTTTTCACGGGCTGCGTGATGGAGGGGTTGTTCAAACACGCAAACGACGCAACGAAACGCGTGCTCGCCGTCAACGACTGCCAACTCAGCAATGTCGAAACGCAGGTTTGTTGCGGCGCGTTGCACGCGCACGCGGGCGATCTCGAAACCGCGCGCAAGCTGGCGCGACACAACATTGACGCCTTCGAGCAGTTTTTAACGGCAGACAGATCGGCCACGATCATCATCAACGCCGCCGGATGCGGCGCGCTGCTCAAAGAATACGGCGAGTTGTTGAAAGACGACCCGCATTACGCCGAACGGGCGAAACGCTTCAGCGAAAGCGTCCGCGACGTAACCGAGTTTCTGGCCTGGGGCAAAATTCGTCAGGGGGCCGAAATCAATCGGCGCGTCACTTATGACGCGCCTTGCCACCTGTATCACGCGCAGCGAGTGATGACCGCGCCGCAACAAGTCCTGGCCGCGATCCCCGGACTCGAATACAAACAGCTCGAAGGAATGCATGATTGCTGCGGCGGCGCGGGCATCTATAACTTGAGCGAGCCGGAGATGTCCGAGAGCCTGCTCGCGGACAAAATCGGCAAGGCCAAAGCCACTGAAGCCGAAGTCCTGGTTACCGCCAACCCCGGATGTCACATGCAATTGGGCGCGGGCGCGCGAATGTTCAAAGCCGATTGCCAAGTCAAACACATTGTCGAATTGCTGGATGAGTCGTACCACAAGGCGGGGTTTTACAGTACGCAAAATCAATCCAGCAGCGTCCAACAAAAATAAAAGTTATTGTTATCCTATCAACTCGTCAACTCGCGAAAAATATCCTCACAAATTGCCGCTACAAAGCCTTATAAGGCATGTTTAATAGCCACGTTCGCATGCCAGGGGCAACTGAATGACTCGACTAACTGTCTAAGGCGCACGGGTGAACCTCCTGTTGAGCGTAGTCCCGGAAGGATAAAACCTTCACGAGACTACGCTCCTTTTTTTACTCAAGCAGCCATCCGAGTAATCTTTGAGCAGAGAATACCTGCGCAAGCAATACCTGTTGACCGAGGTCGTTGCTGATCTAACCTGGTAATGTTATTTCCTTAGTAACTTATGCCGGATAGTAGCCACTTATGTGATAGCATTTTTAGTTACAAAATGCGGCTCTGATTTTTACAACCAGAGCCGCATTTTTGTTATTTCGTTTACATACGCCGACTCCGCCGCATCAACAGCACAGTATATGCATGATTCATTATGCGCCTGATCTACCAGACAAATTATGTATGAATATCGGCAGCGAGCATACGAGAAAGCTATCGAGATGCTCGGAATTAGCCACAGGCCATCAAAACAGGCTGAGGCTGAAAGCTTGGGAAAGGATTGGGCCATCGCCGCTTAAGCGCGCGGTAGAAGAGTCTTGATCATATTCAAAGGGATTAACTATGAACTGCACGAAGAGCATAACACTGCTAAGCGATTTTCACGATGGATTACTGAATACCATAGAAACTGCGCAGGTGCGCGCGCATTTGATGTTCTGCCTGTCTTGCCGGGAAGTGTTTCACGACCTGGAGCTAATCGTCTCCGCAGCCGCCGAATTGCGCGATGATAATTGTGTTACCTGTCCCAGTGAAAAAACCGGTTGGCAGCAACTCCAGACGGCTGCGCTGAATTGTCCCGACTCCGCAGGGGGTCAACAATGGTTGCGGCAGTAACTCAGAGCGATGTAATTTCAGTAGATAACCTGGACTTGTTACTCGGAGTATTACCTCCTCACATCCGCGAGGCGATCCTTCGAGAGCAGGGATTGGAATCACTCATAGAGATCGTGCTGGACCTTGGCCGTCAGCCGGAAGCGCGGTATCCAGGACGCGCCTTTTACCTTAATGAATCTATGGTAACCCGTGAAGATTTGCATTACGCCGAAAGCCGCGTTGGCCATTTCACGCGCGACAATCGCGCGGGCATTGAACGCACGCTGCACAGAATTTCGGCGATTCGCAACCGCCTGGGTAACATTGTCGGCCTGACCTGCCGCGTTGGGCGCGCAATATTCGGGACGGTGGACATCATTCGAGACCTGGTCGAATCGGGCCGGAGCATCCTGCTGATGGGACGCCCCGGCGTCGGGAAAACCACCCTGCTGCGCGAAGCCGCGCGCGTGCTTGCCGATGACTTTGAAAAGCGCGTGATCGTAGTGGACACGTCAAATGAGATTGCAGGCGATGGCGATGTGCCTCACCCCGGCATCGGACGCGCGCGGCGCATGCAGGTGCCATCGCCCGAAAACCAGCACGCGGTGATGATCGAGGCCGTTGAAAACCACATGCCCGAAGTGATAGTGATTGACGAAATCGGAACCGAACAGGAAGCCCTGGCTGCGCGCACTATCGCTGAGCGAGGTGTGCAACTGATCGCAACAGTTCACGGCAACACGCTCGAAAATCTGATGTCGAACCCCACGCTTTCGGACTTGATCGGAGGAATTCAGGCAGTGACCTTGTCGGATGAAGAAGCGCGGCGGCGTGGAACACAAAAGACCGTGCTCGAACGCAAAGCCCCGCCGACCTTCGAGACGCTGGTTGAAATTCAGGAGAGAGACCGTCTGGCCATTCACCGCGACGTAGCCGCCGCAGTTGACGAAACGTTGCGAGGCCTTATCCCGCGCGCCGAATTGCGCGAACGCGGCGAATCCGGCGCCGTCACAATCATCGAATCTCCCGCGCCGGACATTTCCGCGCGCTCCACTGCGGGCGCGCGCCATCACGAGCGCCGCGCAAAAAGCGCTCGCGGCGGCGGACACAAACTGCGCATCTTCCCATACGCGCTCAGCCGGGATCGCCTGGCCCAGGCCATAAAGGATTCGGACGCCCACGCGGAGATAGTCAACGACGCCGACGTTGCGGACGTGTTGCTCACGTTGAAACCGCACGCGCGGCGCTTGTCCAAAAAGCTGCGCAGCGGACATCGGGCCGAGATCAGCATCGTGCGCAACAATACTTCGGAGCAGATGGAAAATTTCCTGCGTGGTTATTTCAGCTCTGCCCCGCAGGAGAGCGCGGCGGAGAGAGAGTCAATTTTGACCGAGGTCGAAGACGCGGTGCTTGAGGCGATGGATAGCGGACGCCCGGTTGAACTTTCGCCGCAACCTAAACACATTCGCCGCAAGCAACACATCTACGTCGAACGAAGTGGTTTGAGTTCGGAGAGCATTGGCGTGGAGCCGCTCCGCCGGGTGAGAATCAAGCCGCGATGATATTCCGTAGCGCGCTTGAGCGTTAAGCCAGTAACTGTTCGATCACATTTCCGTGGACGTCCGTCAGCCTGAAATCTCTTCCCTGAAAACGATAAGTCAATTTCGTGTGATCGAATCCAAGCAGGCGCAGAATCGTCGCGTGCAAGTCGTGGACGTGCGCAGGATCTTTGACGACGTTGAAACCGAACTCGTCGGTTTCGCCGTGGGTCACGCCCGGTTTGACGCCGCCACCAGCAAGCCACATCGAGAAAGCTTTGTTGTGATGATCGCGGCCCAGGCTGCGATTCGCGTCGGGGTTGCTCTCGACCATCGGCGTGCGCCCGAATTCCCCGCCCCAGATGATAATTGTGTCTTCCAGCAATCCGCGCTGCTTTAAATCCTTGATCAGAGCCGCCGCCGCCTGATCCGTGTTCCTGCACTGACTGCGAACGCCTTTGGCGACTTCGCTGTGATGATCCCAGGCCTCGTGGAAGAGTTGAACGAAGCGCACGCCGCGTTCGATCAATCGCCGCGCCAGCAAACAGTTCATCGCAAACGACGCCTTGCCCGGAGTCACCCCGTACAGGTCCAGCGTCTCTTTCGATTCTTTTGAAATGTCCATCAACTCAGGCGCAGAGGTCTGCATCCGGTAAGCCATCTCGAACGAGTTGATGCGCGTGGCGATTTCCGGATCGCCGGTCAGTTCCAGATGATGTTCGTTAAGCGCCTTCAGCGTATCGAGCGATTTGCGCTGCATCTCCGGCGTGACGCCGCGCGGGTTTGAAAGCGACAAAATCGGATCGCCGCTTTTGCGAAATGCCACGCCCTGATAAATCGTCGGCAGAAAGCCACAGCCGAAGTTGGAACTGCCTCCGCTCAATCCTCCTGCGGAAGACATCACGACGAACGCGGGCAAATCCTGCGATTCGCTGCCCAACCCGTAAGTCACCCAGGCGCCAATGCTCGGACGCCCGTACTGCACCGAGCCGGTGTTCATGAAAATCTGCGCGGGCGCGTGATTGATCGCGTCGGTCTGCGCCGACCTGACGACGGCGATGTCGTCAACGACTTGAGCAGTGAACGGCAACGCTTCAGACACCCACGTCCCCGCCCGCCCGTGTTGCGCGAACTTCAATTCCGAAGCGTAGAGGCCAGCGTCAGGCCTGATGAAAGCGTAATCAATGCCTTTCACGAATTCCTGCGGCGCCGGCTTGCCGTTGTATTTGGCGAGCGCCGGTTTGTAGTCGAAGGTCTCGAACTGCGAAGGGCCGCCAGCCATGAACAGATAGATCACGCGCTTGGCTTTGGGCTTGAAATGCGGCTGCTTCGGGGCAAGCGGATTTTTGATCGCGGATTGCGCAAAGGCTCTGTCGTCGAGCAACGAAGCGAGCGCCAGCGAACCCAATCCCATTCCGCATTCCTTGAAAAACCAGCGGCGGGTTAAAAGCCTTCCTGCTTCAATTTCTATTTCTTCACTGAAATTCATATCCACCTCAAAAGAATGAGCTACTTGCTACGACATTGCCCCGGCCCGGAATCCCAAGAAACGTCAACAAGGACGGTTCCCAGTACGGCTATTGGCTTCCCACCAATCTTAACCGGCTTGAAAGTCCATTTCTTTAGCGCATCCAGTGCATAGGGTTTTACCAATGGGTGACCATTAACGGCCTCCGCACACTCGACCTTACCTTCTGCATTTATCGTAACCAGAAACATTACCTGTCCTTTAGTACACCAATACCCCGGCAGCTTTGGCGCCTCGCAATCAATCCGACGCTTTTTCAGTTCCTTAAAGCTCAATCGAACCGGGACTCCCTTTGCATTGCGCCAAAGCGATTGATGATCGCGGCAACCGCTCTGCTTTTCCTGTCCCAAGCCAATTGAACAGTTCAGACAAATCACAATCATAGGTAGAGCAAAGAGAGTTTTTTTCATAACCATCGTCATACCTCTTCACTCCCTCGTGATCGTCTCATCCATATTCAGCAACACGCGCGCAACCATCGTCCACGGCGCGACTTTGTGCAGATCAACATCTTCGGGAATTTTGTTCAGGTCCATGGCCGTCACGTAAACGGCGGCGGCTGTCCGCCCCTCGAAATGCTTCTTCTGATCTTCGAGCAACTCCATCAGCTTCCGCATCTCCAATTCATCCGGCTTTCTGCCAGCGCACAGCCTAAAGGCGTAGATCATCTTCGACCGGTCATCGGCGCCGCCCTCTCGCCACACGCGCAGAGCAAGCGCCTGAGCCGCTTCCACAAAAACCGTGTCGTTCAACGTCGTCAGCGCCTGCAACGGCGTGTTCGATCTGACGCGGCGAGTGCAGGAGAAATCGCCGTTCGGCGCGTCAAACGTGGACATCGAAGGATAGGGCACCGTGCGTTTCCAGAACGTGTACATCCCGCGCCGGTAGCGATCTTCGCCTGTCGCGTTCTCCCACTTGAAGCCGCCATAAGCCAAATCCATCACGCCCGACGGCAGCGGCGAAAAGACGCTCGGCCCGCCGATCTTTTCGCTCAACAATCCGCTCGCCGCCAGCGCCACGTCGCGCACGATTTCGGCTTCGACGCGGATTCGCGGCGCGCGCGCCAGCCAGCGGTTGTACGCGTCAACTTCCAAAAGCTTCGGAGTGACTTTCGACGACTGGCGATATGTTGCCGAATTAACAATCAACCGGTGAATGTGTTTTATGCTCCAACCGCTTTCGATGAATTCGACTGCAAGCCAGTCGAGCAGTTCGGGATGCGACGGCAGTTCGCAACGCGAGCCGAAATCTTCGGGCGTCGTCACCAAACCTTGTCCGAAGTATTGCTGCCAGATGCGATTGACGATCACGCGCGCGGTGAGCGGGTTGTCTTTGTCCACGATCCATTTCGCCAATCCCAGCCGGTTCGGTGGCGCGTCTTTCGGAAAAGGATGCAGCGCGGCGGGCGTGCCCGGAGTCACGACATCGCCCGGACGCTTCCAATCGCCACGTTTGAAAATGTGTGTTTCGCGGGGCACGGCGCGAGTGGCCAGAGCCAGCGTCGTCGCGCCGTACGGCCACTCCTTCATCAATTCGCCAATCTTCCTGTTCGCGCCCGCGAACGCCGGATCAACGGTGCGGTAATAACTGAAGACCTCGCGCCGCTGCCGCTCTGTTCGTTGATCGGCGGGGATCGAGAGAATACTGCGAACCGAGGCGGGCAGCGGATCGGCTTTCGGGTTCGGCGCGTCTGTGATCGAAAGTCTGAAACGGCCGATGTTCGGTTGCCGCTGCTCGGTGTCAATCGTGTCGTCGCGCTTCTGCGCAAGCTGAAACGTCAGAGCGGCGCTGTTGTCATAATTGACGATCTTTTGAATTTCAAAGACCAACTGACGATCCTGATTTCGCCTGACCGGCCCGGCGTCGCTCGACCAGTGGGTTTTGAAATTCCCGTCAATCACGTTCTTCGCAGGCGCGTCTGGCAATTCAAAATCGGCGGTCACATTGGCAAGCGCGATCTTTTCGACGGCATCCGGTTTATCCGCTGGCGCGGCTTCGACCGAAAATTCGCTGAAATAAAAACTGCCGTCGGGCGCGCGTCCCGGTCCGCCGCGCGGCAGATTCGGATCAGTCAAAAACTCCACGCGAACGCCGGTGATATTTTTCAGGTTCGTCTTCGCTTTGACGATGTAATTGTTGGTCGTCGCGTTGTCGCCTTTGGCGATGAACGATCCGTCTTCCAGCCTGTCGAACTTCACGCCGAACGCCGCGAAGATTTCGCCGTCCTTGATCGGCGTCCATTTCACATCGTAGTTGCGCGCCTGGGCTTCCCACGCGGCCAAACGCTTCGGCAATTCAGCGTCTCCGGCAATCAGTTCGTCTTCGATCTTTGCGATCTTCGACAAAATCTCTTTGCGCTTCTCAGTGATCTTTTCGTCGGGGACCTCAATCGCCGGTTCGTCGTCGTCGTTCATAAACGCGTAGAAGCGGTAATACTCCGATTGCGCGATCGGGTCGAATTTGTGGTTGTGGCATTGAGCGCAATTGATCGTCAGGCCGAGGAACGCCTTGCCGACGGCGTCAACGCGGTCAATGATGCCTTCGACGCGGAACTGTTCTGGGTCAACGCCGCCTTCCTGGTTGAGCATCGAATTTCGCAGAAAGCCCGTCGCCACCCGGTTGTCCAGCGTGGGCTGCGGCAACAAATCTCCCGCTAGCTGTTCAATCGTGAATTGATCGAACGGCATGTCACGGTTGAACGCCTTGATCACCCAATCGCGGTAAGGCCAGATCGAACGAGCGCGGTCTTTCTCGAAACCGTTCGTGTCGGCGTAACGCGCAGCGTCCAACCACCAGCGCCCCCAGCGTTCGCCGTAATGCGGCGAGGCGAGCAGACGATCAACCAGTTTCCGGTAAGCCTCTGGCGATTGATCGGCGATGAATTGATCAACCTCTTCAATCGTCGGCGGCAATCCCGTCAGATCGAGGCTCAACCGGCGAATCAGCGTCGTCTTGTCCGCTTCCGCCGACGGCGCGAGTCCCTGCTTTTCAATCGCAGCGAGAACGAAATTATCAATCGGCGTGCGAATCCAGGCTTTGTTTTTGACTTGCGGCGGCGCGGGACGAACCGGCTTCACGAACGCCCAATGCTGCGGGATTGCGGATTGCGGATTGCGGATTGCGGATTGCGAGTCTTCAGGCCAGACGGCGCCTTCATCAATCCATCGGCGGATCAGCTCAATCTGATCGGCTTTGAGCGGATCGCCGCCTATGGGCATTCGCGCTTCGTCGCCTTCGCCCAGAATGCGTTTCATCAAACGCGACTCTTTGCTGTTTCCCGGCGCGATAACCGCGCCTGAAATTCCGCCTTTCATCGCCAGTTGTTTGTTGTCCAGCCGCAATCGCGCCGAGGCTGATTTCGCCCCGTGACACCGATAACAGTTGGCGCGAAAAATCGGCTCGATGTCGCGGCGGAAATCCACGCCGCGAGCCTGCGCGGATGTTAGACGAGTGAACGCGCCGTCCAGCATCGCAAGCGATGAACCGATGAGCGCGGCGAGACAAATCGTGAGTTTGATCTTGCTGGTCATAACGAACATCCCGATTGTGGTTGTCTGAAATTTTAACGACGACGCATTTATAGATTGGTTTGACCAGCGATGACAAGAGCTGCCAACGCTATCAACCTAAAACCTAAAACCAACAACCTACAACCCATCGAACTTTTTGATGACCGTCTCAACTGAAGCATTGAAGGAAAGTTTGTAGGTCTTGGGGGTTGGGCTTTAGGTTTTAGACTTCACGAAGGCCCTGGCTCTATAGGCTGCGCTCGCTACCGTTGGCGATACCGATCCGCTATCCTCTGGCCATGAGTCGTCGAAAACAGATCAATCAGGCCTCCGCCGCTCCACAGGTCGAAGCCGTGCTCGAAGAGTTGCGTCAGGCGCCGGAAGGAATTTCGGCGCGTGATCTGGGCGAGGCGCTTTATCTGAACCGTATCGAGCAGAAGTCGCTCAAGGAATTGCTCAATCGTTTGCAGGGCATCGGGCTGCTGCGCCGTCACGGCGATGAGTTCCGTCTCTCCGAATCGCGGCGCGCGCTCGTTGGCGCGATCCGGCAGCGGCGGCGCAAGATGATCAGCTTCGTTCCCGACGACTCGTCGCAGCGGGCGCGCGGACGCATCCGCGTCGCGCCTGAAGATTTGAACGGCGCGTTCGACGGCGACCGCGTCGTCGCCAGCGTCTCACCGCACGCGCGCGACAACGAACGCACGGCGCGCGTCGAGATGATTTTGAAGCGTGGGCGGCTGCGCGTCGTGGGCCGCTTGCATCACGGCTTCCGCGAATCGTGGGTCGAATCGCTCGACGAAAAATTCCCGTTCGATATTGAACTCGAAGGCAAACGGGCCGCTGAAGCTGATGAAGGATGGATCGTCGTCGCCGAAATCACCGGCTATCCGGTCGCCGGTCACAATCCGACCGGGCGCATCGTCGAACAACTCGGCGCTTCGAGCGACGAACCCGGATTGGACATTCAGATCGTGATCCACAAACACGACCTGCCGCACATCTTCCCCGACGAAGTCCTCGAAGAAGCCGAAGCCGCGTCGCCTGTCGTAACTGAAGATCAGATCGAGGGACGGCTGGATTTGCGCGACACGCCGACGGTGACGATTGACGGCGAGACGGCGCGCGATTTCGACGACGCGATCAGTTTGAAAAAACTCGATAACGGCAATTTCCATCTCGGCGTTCACATCGCCGATGTCAGCTACTACGTGCGCGAAAACACGGCGCTCGATCAGGAGGCGCGGCTGCGCGGCACGTCTGTCTATTTTCCCGAACGCGCGATCCCGATGTTGCCCGAACGGCTCTCAAACGGCATCTGCTCGCTCAATCCGAAAGTTGACCGGTTGGCGATGTCGGCGCTGATGGAAGTTGACCGGCGCGGCGCGGTGGTCAATTACGAATTGCGCGAGACTGTCATCCGCAGCGCCGAGCGGATGACTTACACCAACGTCAACAAACTGTTGACGCACGCCGACGACGGTTTGGCGATGCGTTACGCCTCGCTGCTCGGATTGTTCAAAACGATGGAGGAGTTGGCGCGCATCCTGATCACGATGCGTGAGCGGCGCGGCGCGATTGATTTCAACCTGCCCGAATCGGTCTTCGAGTTCGACGATGAAGGCGGCGTGGCCGGCGTGCTGCGCGCCGACCGCAACATCGCGCACCGCATCATCGAAGAATTCATGCTGCTGGCCAACGAGACTGTCGCCGGGCATTTCGCGCGATTGAAAATCCCTTCTATCTATCGCATCCACGAAGAGCCGAATCCGCAACGCGTGATCGAATTCGCCGAACTGGCCTCGGCCTACGGCTACAGCTTCCCCGTCGAAGGCGTCAGCTCGCACGATTACCAGCGGCTGTCGCATCAACTGGTTGGCAAGCCCGAAGAGCGCGTGCTGGCTTACGCGATGCTGCGGTCGTTGCAGCGCGCGCGCTACTCGGCTCAAAACATCGGGCATTTCGGATTGGCCGCGCCGGTCTATACGCATTTCACTTCGCCGATTCGCCGTTACCCCGATCTGATCGTGCATCGCCTCCTGCGCGCGCTGTTGAAGCTCGGATCAGCGTCGAGCGGTTCCGCTGCCACTCAATCCAGGAAGCCTCCGCGCAACGCGCCGATTGCGCCAGGCGAGCTGGAACTGATGGCCGAAGAATCGAGCGAACGCGAACGCGCCGCAGACGCGGCGGAGAAAGAGATTGATGAGTGGCGCAAGGCGGTCTTCATGGCCGAACGGGTGGGCGAAGAATTCGACGGGATGATCATCAGCGTGCGCGACTTCGGCTTTTTCGTCGAGCTTGATGATTTTTACATTGAGGGATTGGTTCCGGTTGGCACGCTGATTGATGACTACTATCGCTATGACGACCGAATTCACGCTCTGATCGGACGCAACGGCAAACGCCGCTTCCGGCTGGGCGACCGCGTGCGCGTGCGCGTGGACAGGGTGAACGTTGATCGGCATCTGGTGGATTTCTCGGTCGTCGAGTTGAACAGGAAGAAAGGCAGGAGGAAGTGACAATGCCTAAATTTACGAAGTTCATCTATGCGGCGATAGGTCTTTGGCTGATCTCGACCTTGTTGATTCATCTCGCCGGGTACAACGAGGCGGCGCAAATTCTCCGCGGGTTTTGGCCTTTGCTCTCGATCTTGTTCGCGGCCCTGCTGGCGCTTCTTTGCGTCATAGCTTTTTTCGTAGACAGGCCTAAACTTTGGGCGGCCTGGGCGATCTTTCTGGTGGCTTTGGCGATAGTTGGAGCGTTCAAGACATTCGGAAGTTGGGGAGCCTGGATACATTTTCAGGCGCACAGAAACCGGTACGAAACCATCGTGCGACAAGTCCTGGCGGCGTCAACTGATGAAGAAAGAAAGAGCGCCTGCGTGGGTGACTGCTGGCTTTACTCTAATGAGCCGGTGCGAGTCGCCTTCCACTATGCGCACGGATTTCTCAACTGGCATGACATCGTCTTCGATCCGACCGGCAAGGTGGCGCATCCGAATAGGCCTTACGATGGCTACCTTGTCGCAACGGATCACCTGACAGATGACTGGTTTTTCTGTCACTTCGCTGATTGAGATTGCAGAGGTCAAGATGAAAGCTTGTATTCTTCATACCATTTCGCCAATCGAAAATAACCCGCTCGACTTCACCGAAGCGTCGAAACCACAGCCCGGCGAAGACGAGGTTCTGGTCAAAGTCAGCGTCTGCGGCGTCTGCCGCACCGACCTGCATGTCATCGAAGGCGAATTGACGCGGCAGGTTCTGCCGATCATTCCCGGCCACCAGATAATCGGACGCGTCGAACAAGTTGGCGAAAAAGCCGCGAATTTGAAGATCGGCGACCGCGTGGGCATTCCCTGGCTGCATCGGACCTGCGGCGTGTGCGAATACTGCCGCGAGGGCAAGGAGAATCTTTGCGAAAACGCCACGTTCACCGGATGGCTGGTCAACGGAGGTTACGCCGAATACGCCGTCGCCCCGGCCGCTTTCGTTTATCCGATTCCCGAAGCTTTCAGCGATGAAGAGGCCGCGCCGCTGCTGTGCGCAGGCATCATCGGTTTTCGTTCGCTGCGGCTTTCGGGCATCACCGGCCCGTCTCCCGGAAAACGGTTGGGGATTTACGGATTCGGCGCGGCGGGGCACATCACAATTCAGATCGCGCGGCATTGGGGCGTTGACGTTTACGCCCTTACGCGCGACCCGCGTCATCAGCGGCTTGCGCGTGACCTCGGCGCGGTCTGGGCGGGCAGCGGCTACGATCAGCCGCCTGAGAAGCTCGACAGCATAATTATCTTCGCGCCTGCGGGCGAATTGGTAATCCCGGCTCTGAAGGTTTTGAAGAAGGGTGGCGTGATCGCGCTCGGCGGAATTCACATGAGCCGGATTCCGCCGATTGATTACGACTTGCTTTACGGCGAACGCGTCATCCGCAGCGTGGCCAACAACACGCGTCAGGATGGCTTGGATTTTCTGCGCGTCGCGGCTGAGATTCCGATCAAACCTCAAACGCAGATTTTCAATCTGGCCGAAGCCAACGCGGCGCTCAACGCGTTGAAGAGCGACGCTGTGCGCGGAGCGGCGGTGATTCGCATTTGAGTTGCGATACCGACGCGGCGCAATTTCAAGGCGCGCCTACTGGCATTCGCCCGCGCCTTCCTTCAAATATCCCTGATACCACGCCATCGGCCGATAAGCGTTTTCGGTCAACACGGGTTGCCGTCCGTCCAGATCGGCGCCGGAGATAGTCAGGCGGTATCTGATCTTCATCTCGCTCGTCACTTCACGCTCGAATCGTTCGCGCAAGCTGGTCTGGCTTCCCTGCTGACCGGCCTGCTGGCTATAAGCTTTGGTTTGCAGGCAGAAGCTGTTTTTCTGTTCGTTGAAGGCCACGTAATTCGGGATCAAATCAGCCGTGAAGTTGTAGACGACTCCGGCCTTGAAATTTCCCCGTCCGCCGAAAATTCCCTGGCTCGGATTTTGAACGCCATCGGGCGCAGGCTCGACCGATCCTTTATGAACGCGCATGCCCAAAGCTCCGGTGAATCCGAGGCTGACTCGTTCGGGATAGACCGACGGGAACGGCGAGTAAGAGCCTTCGACGGGAAAACGAATCGAGTATTTCAATCGAATGCCGATTGGATTGCCCTTCTCGGAAAGCAGCGGCTCATCACGCCAGTTGACGATTTCCGCGCGGACGATCTTGTACTCGCCTTCGACCAGGCTCTTGTTCCACTCCTGCGGAGCCGCCCACTGCTGAGCCTGAACGCCGCCTTCGGCCTGGGCGTCGGGCGATTGCGGCCTGATCAACCATCCGATCATGCGTTGATAGCTCTTGCCGTTCAGATCGCTCCCACGCGCCAGCACGCGGAAAGGCTGGCCGGGAGTGTCAACCAGCAGCGTGAAGTTGTACGGGTTTGAATAATCGCTCTGCCGGAATTTGACCGGCGCGATCAATCCGCCTTCTTCGTTGACCAACTGGAATTGGATCGTCTCGATGTTGTAACCCGAAGCGTAAATCTGCGCCTGCTGCCGCGCGCCGCGGACGGGTTGAAATCTGTCCATCGGGAAGACTCCGTTGCGTCCGAAGAATTGAACGCAGCAGATGTAAAGCTCGCCCTGCGCCGTGACTGAAGCCGTGAACTTGCCCGATCCAGACAAACGAATTTTCCATTTGCCGGGCCGGGGGTCCCACAACAAAATCGAGCGTTTCTCGTTCGTACCTTCTTTGGTATTGGAGATTGAAAGGTTCGGCATGTCCAGCCGGAGCGGATTGCCGGAAGGCGCGATGATCGTCCAGTTGACGCCGCCGGTGGATTGGAGATTGAACTGCAATTTAAAAACGCCTGTCTCGACGGGGACTTCGATTTCGCGTGGCTGCTCGGCGAGTTCGCCCGATTGAACCAGAATGTATTGCGCGTTTGGATCGTCCTGGGCGCTGACGCCAGGCGAAATCGGCGTCAGACAAATGAAGAGCGCCGCGAACACGAGGAGCGGCTTCAGAACTGCTTTCAAAAACATGCGGCAAAATCCTTGCTGAAATTAAGCGGGTATGAATCGCAGGGCACAGGATAGATTCTCCGGCTTGTCCTGTCCACCGTTCCCCCGGCGTGGGCGCAATCGAAGGCGAGAGACGCTTCGCCAGTGAATTTTGCGAGCTTCGGTCTGACGCCGAAAATCTGAAATTGCCATCAGTGAAAAAGCCGTGTTAGATTGCGCGTGTCATCCCCCGCGACCGAACGCTTCGGTCGAAGCAAAGAAAAGGAGAAGCCCGCATGTCATCCAGAGTTTTGATTGCAGACGATGATCGCGACGCCCGCGTATTGTGGGCAGCCGTAGCAGAAGCCGAAAACCTGACAGTCGTTGAAGCCGAAGACGGACGAGAAGCGATTGAGGCGCTGAAGGAGAATCCCGATTTTGCGCTGGTCATCACGGACGTGATGATGCCGCTGGTTGACGGCTACGAAGTGCTCAAATTCATCCGTGAAGATGAGGGATTGAAACACCTCCCAGTGATCGTTTCGACCTCCGACCGCACGACGCGCGGATTGACCGGGATTCCGGTTGATGACAGAACTTTCTTCGTCAACAAGGCTTCCGGGCTGGACAACATGCGGCGCGGCATCACAAGCGCGCTCGGCAGGTGACGCCCGGCAATCCGAAATCAACGACGTCCCCCGCAACTCCTCGACAATCCTGTTGTATGCGATTCTCCACACGACATTCTTGAAACCTGCAATCACCGCATTGCCGCTCTTCGCCCGCCTCAACAATCCTCCTCAAAAATTTGCAAACCGGAAAAGCTTCCGGCGCGTCTTCTCAAATGTGGTTCGCATTACCCAACATTGATTAACCGAGAAGAAATCGAGAGGTCAGTCATGCCCATAAACCTACGAGGCGTATTTTGTTTCCTGTTCTTGCTCGTCGTCGCTCACCCGGCGTTGTCGCAATCGCCGCTTCAGACTTCCGGCACAGCCACGATTACCGGCGCCGTGAAGCTCGGTGACGCTCCGGCCTCCGGGATCACGCTGGCGCTGCTGCCGGAGCGGATGGGCCGGGGCGCACGGATGGCGCCGCAGCCGCAATCGGAGCAGGAGATCACAACCCGCGCCGTCACCGATGAAAAAGGCCAGTACCGATTCACGAACGTCGCGGCGGGCCGCTTCCGCGTCGCGCCGCTGGCCGAGGCTTTCGTCGTCGAAAGCAATGGCGCGCGCGCTGTCGGGGTGGCCGTGACCGTGAGCGAAGGGCAGATGGTCTCGAACATTGATTTCACGCTGGCGCGCGGCGGCGTGATCACCGGGCGCGTGACCGACAGCGATGGCAGGCCGGTGATCGCCGAACGCATCAATCTGACGACATCGGCTGAGAGCGGTCAGGCGCAGCCGTTCAACGGCGGAAATCGCATCGGTTTTGAAACCGACGATCGCGGCGTTTACCGCATCTACGGTTTGCCCGCAGGCCGTTACATTCTCAGCGCGGGCGGCGGCGACCGGCCCGGCGTCAGCCGCCGCATTCGCTATCCCAGAACTTTCTATCCCGACGCGGTCGAACAGGCGCAGGCGCAAATCGTCGAAGTCCAGTCCGGCGCCGAAGTCGAAAACATTGATATTCGTTTGGGCGCGCCGATGAAAGCTTACGCCGTCACAGGCCGCGCGGTTGACGCTCAAAGCGGGCAGCCCGTTTTCGGCGCGCCGATCAGCGTTGGACGCGAGCGCGGCGCGGGACCGGCTGGAGCAAGCAGCGCCACGACCAATGCCGAAGGCGAATTTCGCATCACGGGATTGACGCCGGGACGTTATACCGCCTCCGTCCGATCATCAGGTTTTCCCGGCGGAGGCGCCGAGACAAGCAGCGATTTTTACAGCGATCCGGTCAGCTTCGAGATCAGTGGCGACAACGCTACCGGCGTTGAGATCAAAGTCCAGCGCGGCGCTTCAATCGCGGGCGTGGTCGCTATCGAAGGCGCGAGCGATCCATCGGTCGCCGCGCGGCTTTCGCAACTGATGATCACAGCCAATTCGCGCGGGCAATCGGGGCAAGCGTCTCAAGGGCAAGCGGGGCGCGGCGGAGCGGGCGGACGTCAGAACTTCGCGCAGGTCGGCCCCAACGGCGCATTCCGCATCGGCGGCATCGCGCCTGGGCGCGTCAGGCTCAACGTCAATGGTTTCGGGAATGGACTCTCGCTCGTCCGCATCGAGCGCGGCGGCGCGGCCATCAATGGCGATTTCGATGTCGCTTCCGGAGAACAAATCACAGGCGTCCGCGTCGTCGTCGGTTACGGCGCGGGTGTGATCCAGGGCCGAGTGGTGATCACTGGCGGCGCGCTGCCGCCCGGAACACGGCTGATGGTTTCAGTTCGTTCGCTCACCTCAGCGGGACAAAATCGTCCTGCGCAAGTTGACGCAAGCGGCCAATTCAGAGTCGAAGGATTGCTGCCGGGAAGTTACGAAGTGAGACTCAACGCGGTGGTCGGCGGAGGCGGTTTTGGCGGCGGGCGAGGCGGAGCGCGAGGCGGCGGAGCCAATCGTTCGCAAGTCAAAATCCCCGACACCCGGCAAACCGTCAACGTCGTCAACGGATCGCCATCCGGCGTGACGCTCAACCTCGATCTGACTCAACAATAATCTGAAACAAAATGTCGAAGAAACTTCAACTTGATTGTGTGAGAGTCGTTCACCGCAGAGGCGCAGAGGACGCTGAGGAAGCGAGGAGAAACGCCAATTCTCTTTTATCTATCTCGTCTTCCTTTCTTCCTCTGCTGAACCTCCGCGTTCACCGCGCCTCTGCGGTGAGATGGCGATTGATTACCGCGCTCTCCGTTCTTCTATTGAGCCTCACATTTCCATTGCAATCGCCGACATTCTGTCTGACTGCCGCCGCAGCGCAGCAACAAGCAAGGCCCGACGAAGAGAAACAACCAGCGGCGCAGAAACCCGGTTCGATCAAAGGCCGCGTCACCGGCGACGACGGACAACCGATGGCGAACATCCCGGTCATCGCCGTTTCCATCGGACGCAGCGCCGCGCGCAGACCTGGCGCGCAAGCCGCGCAAATCAACTCCGACGATGACGGTAATTTCGAGTTTGAAGGCCTGGCTCCGGCGTCTTACGCCATCTCTGCCTCCGCGCCTGGTTACATCACGCCTCCGGCGGACGGTGAAAACGGCGCCGGTGTCTATCGCGTTGGCGATTTCGCCAGCGTCACGCTGGTCAAAGGCGGAGTTATCACAGGCAAGATCACGAACGCTGTGGGCGAACCGCTGACCGGCGTCAGCGTCAACGCCATTCGCATCGGCGGTCCAAATGGCGACGTGGACGGCGAGACCGGCAATCAACCGGCGATTCAGAGCTTCGGTCGCAACTGGCGCACGGATGATCGCGGCGTTTATCGCGTCTACGGACTCGTCCCCGGCTCATACATTGTTCAGGCCGGAGGCGGAAGCGGCTTCGGCCCGAACCCGCTGTCGCCGTTCAGCGAAGACGCGCCGACCTATTACCCGTCGTCGCCGCGCGAAGCGGCGACGCCCGTGCTTGTGCGCGCGGGTGAAGAGGTCGCAGGCATTGACGTTCGTTATCGCGGCGGCAAAGGCCGCGTCGTCAGCGGCAGAGTGACATCGAAGACGAGCGATGACGGCGCCAACTTCGGCCCCGTTCAAATCAATCTCGCCATCGCCGGATCAGACGCAATCGTCGCCACCACTTTGCAAATGGGCCGAAGGCCGATGAACAGAGGCGCAAGCGGCGGTTTTGCGCTTCACGGCGTGCCCGACGGCGAGTACGAGATCGTCGCAAGGCGCAACGGATTCGGCGCTGAAAGCGACGCCGTTTCAACTCCGCGTCATGTGTCGGTTCGCGGCGCAGATGTCGGCGGCGTTGATCTGGTTTTGACGCCGCTCGCTTCGCTCAGCGGGCGCGTCGTCGTCGAGAAAAAAGCCGCCTGCCTGCCGCCGCGCGCATCGTCGGTCGAAGAAATACTGCTCGCCGCCGAGCGCGATGAAGCGCGTGAACCTGCAATTGCCAGCCGCCTTGCGCCATCGCGTCCCGCCGCGCCGAGCGCAACCGGCGAATTCACGCTGCGCAATCTGGATGCCGGGCGCCATCGCGTGATCGCGCGATTGCCCGATGAAAACTGGTACCTTCGCGCAATCACGATTGAAGGTAAAGCCCCCGCCCAAACCGCGCGCAGGACTCCTGCGCCAACGCCGGTCAACGTCGCGCGCAACGGCGTCACATTCAAGCCCGGCGAAAAGCTGACGGGATTGACCGTGACGATTGCCGAAGGCGCGGCGGGATTGAAAAGCCGGATGGTGGCCGACGGCAAACCTGCAAGCAGGATGCGAGCGCATTTGATCCCTGCCGAGAAAGAGGCCGCTGATGACGTGTTGCGTTACGCGCAGTCGAGCGCGAGCGACGGCTCCTTCAACTTCAAAAATCTGGCGCCTGGCCGTTACTACCTGCTGGCGAAGCCGATCAAGGATGGCGACGCGCGGATCGAGGCCTGGGACAATGCGCGGCGCGCGGCATTGCGCAAAGAAGCTGAAGCGGCTGGTAACGTCATCGAGTTGCAACCCTGCCATCGCGTCGCCGATTACAAACTTCCGAGTCAGTAGGCTCGAATCAATAAAGGCTGACACTGAAAAAAGGCGGAACTTTCCTCTCCCGTCAAGACCACTGCCAGTGAAACCGATTGACACCGGAAGCGCGGCTCAATTCCGATCCGCGCTTTCGCTTCAACTAACATTCAAGCTGAAGGAGTAAAATAAACAATGATGTCGAGAGGAAAATTTGTAAGCGCTATCGCCCTGCTGCTCTGCGCGATGGCCGTCGCCGCAATCACGACTCAAGCCCAGCAGGGGCCGCAACGCAGAGAGCGTGACCCGCTGGGATTTTTGAAACGCGCCATCACTGACGCCAGCGCGCCCGCGCTCACGCCGGATCAGGAGGCGCAGTTGAAGTCGCTGATCATAAACTTCCATGACGCGCAGCCGAATGAGCCGGACGATGTGTTGCGCGCGGCGCACGAAGCATACAACGACGCGATTCTGGCTGGTGAACTGGCTGTGGCGCAGGCGCAGGCGACGATCATCGCCAACCGCTCCGCCGAGTTATCAAAAATAAGATTGCAAGCTCTGGCCAAATTCCAAATTGACGTTCAGGCTGTGCTCAAAGCCGGCGGGCAGTGGGAATTGCTGAAAACAAAATTCGGCGACCGCCTTGTCGGCATAGTCGGCTCTTTGGCGGGCGGCCCCGGATTCGGCGGCAGAGGGCCTGGAGGCGGGCATGGATTCGGATTCGGTTTTGCGCCAACGCGAAAACCTGAATAGCAGGGACTGAAACCGAACCTGATGTTGAGAAGGCTGCCATTGATCACGAATGGCAGCCTTCCACTTTCAGACTAACTTCAAATCGCGGCTGATGCGGCGGGCCGGTCTCTCGATCTTCACCGGATTTTCGGTCAGGACGTTCTCAACAGATAAGCTTAATCACTCACCATCAGCCGACTTCCGCAAAACTTTACCGGACAGCGCCCCTGCATACTTCCCGCCGTCAATCGCCACCTTCCCATTGACGATCACGTACTTCACTCCTTCGGCAAACAGTTCGGGCTTTTCGTAAGTCGAGCGGTCGGCGATGGTCTTTTCGTCGAACACGATCACGTCGGCGAAATATCCCGCGCCGAGTTTGCCGCGATCTTTCAGCTTGAAAGTCTCGGCGACCTGCAGCGAACTGGCCTGGATCATTCGCGGCAGCGTGATGACATGACGGTTGATGACGTATTCGCGGATTTTGCGCGGGTAGGTTCCGTATTTTCGCGGGTGGCCGCCGGAGCCGTCTGAACCGGTCATCACCCAGCTTTGCTTCATGAAATTCTCGATGTCGCTTTCGGTCATGTTGAACGAGGTCACGCCGGCGGCGCCCGCTTTGATGATTTCGAGCGCGGTCTCGACCGGGCTTTTGCCGCGCGCGCGCGCGATCTCGTCCAGGCGTTTGCCGGTCAGACTGCGGTCATTGGCGCTTCGGATGAGCAGCGAGTTCGCGCCGCCTCGCCGTTTCAGATTCTGCTCCATCTCGGCGATCAGCTTTGGGCGGATGGCCGGGTCGTCAATGCGTTTGAGCATCTCCTGTTTGCCGCCCGCTTCGGCCCAGCGCGGCAGCAGCGCGGCGCTCAACCCCGTGCCCGACGCGACGTAAGGATATTGACTGGCCGTGACGTTGACGCCTTCGGCTCGCGCGCGGTTGATGACCTCGATGGCTCGCGCGCTCTGCCCCCAAACATCAACGCCGAGCGCCTTGATGTGCGAGATGTGAACTGGGATTTTTGCTTCGCGTCCGATGCGGATGACCTCTTCAATCGAACCGAGCAGGCCGATGGTGTACGAGCTTTCATCGCGCTGATGCGTGTCGTACGCGCCGCCGCGTTCGGCTACGACTTTGGCGAGTTCGATCACCTCTTCGGTCTTGGCGTAGCTGCCGGGCGCGTAATACAAGCCGGTGGACAAACCGAGCGCGCCGTCATCCATTCCCTGACGCACGAGCAGCTTCATTTTTTCAAGCTGTTCCGGCGTCGGCGCAGCGTCGCTCATTCCCATCACGGCTTGACGAACGGCGCCGTGTCCGACGAACGACGCGACGTTCGTGCCGATGCCTTGAGTTTGCAATTGCTGCAAGGCTTTGCCGAGAGGGATGCGGCTGCGCCCGTCGCTGCCGATGAAAACTGTCGTCACACCCTGCGTCAGCCAGGGGAGATTGGCGCCGCGCTTCGGATCGAAGAGGTCGTCATCAGCGTGCGTGTGCGGATCAATGAAACCGGGCGCGACTGTCAGCCCTTCGGCCTCGATCACGCGGTCGGCTTGCAGGTTCTCTTTCGCCGAGTCGCCGATGAAAACGATGCGATCATCCACGATGCCCACGTCGGCTTTGATCGCGCCGGCGCCGGTTCCGTCAATCACACTGCCGCCGCGAATCAGCAGATCGAGTTTCGAGACGCGCTGCGAGCGTTGCGCGGGCGCCGCTGTCTTCGCGCCCTTCAAGTGTTTGTCCAGAAACTTCGCCGAAGCGTCGAAAATCGCCAGCCAGTTTCGATGCAACAGGAAGTCGTGAACTTCGTCGGGGAAAACGATGATCTCGTGTTCGACCTTCAAATCGCGCAGCCGCCGCGCCAGATCAACCGTTTGCGAGAAAGCTACGTTGCGGTCGTCGTCGCCGTGAATCAACAGCACGGGCGAACGCCATTTCTCGACCGAGCCGATGGGCGATGATTCGAGCGCGATCTTCACCGCGTCGCGGTTGCCGTAATCGAGCCAGTTCGCGTTTGAAATCCGCAACGACCAATCGTGAACGCCGTGCAGATCAACTCCGGCGGCGAACAGATCGGAGTTGCGAGCCAGACCGAGCGCCGTCAGAAAGCCGCCGTAGCTGCCGCCCCACAACCCGATCCGCGATTGATCAATGTCGCCGCGCGAACGCAGGTAATGCGCGGCGGCCACGATGTCCTGATATTCCGAAGCGCCTCGCCCGCCACCGTTTTTGGCTTGACGAAACGCGCGGCCATAGCCGATGCCGAGACGATAATTGACCGACAACACCGCGTAGCCACGGCTCGCCAGATACTGATTGAAGCCGTAGGCGTTGTGGTAGTAGTACATATTGTGCCAGCCGAGCATCATCTGCCGCATCGGGCCGCCGTGCATAAAGATCACCGCAGGCAGTTTGTCTGCCGGCTTGGCGTCTTTTGGCAGGAAGAGTTGGCCGTGAATTTCGAGGCCGTCGGCGGCTTTGAAGATGGCTTGTTGGGGCGTGACGAGTTGCGACGCAGGAAACATTTTAGGCAGAGTCTCCGCAGCAACGACGCGCGGCGCGCCTTGCGACGGCAGCGCCATCACGCGCGCAGGCTCTGATGCGCTGGAAGCGAAGTAAGCCAGATGCCTGCCCGATCCTGTCGGGATCGGACTCCACTCGATCTTGTCGCCACTGCTGACGTTCGTTTGCTGCCCCGTCGCAATTTCAACTTTTGACAGATGCCGCCGATCAACATCGCCGCAATTTGATGAGTAGAGAATTTCACGTCTGTCCGGCGTAAACGCTATCTGCTCCCACTCGCATCCGGTCGGCGTCAAAGCTTTCACCTCGCCGCCGCCAACCGGAATCGAATACAGCCGCATCCACCCATCCATCTCCGAAGCGAAGACCAGCCGGTCGTCCGCCGCCCAGTTCAACACGTTCACGCCAGCGATTCGCGGGAAGGAATCATTCAGCATGTTTCCGCTGCGCCAGACTTCACGCGCTTCGCCTGTCGCCGCATCAGCGACCTGGATCGTCCAGGGGTCAGGCGTGTCTTGAAAGATCTGTCGTGGTTGATTGCCGCGCGCGGGCTGGCGGATGAACGCGATGTGTTTGCCGTCGAGCGACCATCGCGGCGCGCTGTCGCGGTCAATCGAAGGCGCGATGTATTTGATCGTTTGCTTCTCGAAATCGTAAACGGCGATCAGGCTGTGCGACGCGCGCGAACTGTTGAAGGCCAGCTTCTTGCCGTCGGGCGACCATTGCGGCGTGAAGTTCGCCCCGCGCGCGGCGAAAAGCTGATGCGGCTCGGAGCCGTCAACGATCTCGACGATGTGAATCTGGTTACCTTTGTTGAAGACGACGCGATAGTCGGTGGGCGAAACGACAGGCGAATCGCCTTCGGCGAGTTTTCTGACGCGGCCCGTGTCCCACGCGACGGCGTAGATCGCCTGCTCCGCGCCCGCAGGATCGCTGGTCGGATTCGGAATTTCACCAGCGGAGTTCGCGTCGCCGCCGCGCACGTAAACCAGCCATTTGCCGTCGCGCGTGAACGAAAGCTGCGTGATCTCCTGCCCGTCGTCGTTGTTGTATTGCGTCAACTGTCGAGCTTTGAATTCAGGGCCTTCGGCGACCCAGACGTTGCGTTTGCCTTCGGCGTCGAAGACCCACGCGATGCGCTCGCCGGTCGGAGCCGCGACCAGATCGGACGGGAATGGCGAGCTTAAAACCTGCTGGAGCGTGAAGCCGTTGTTTTGCTGCGCGGAAGAGTTGATGGAATCACTCGACCCGAAAACGAACAACGAAGGGAGACAGAGCAGAGCGAGCAAACGCGCGATTTTCATTGCGATCCTCTTTCAATTCGATTTGATGATTATTGATCAATGCGACCGTTGGTCTAAACTACGGCGCGAAACTATAATCCAACTCACCGAAGAAAACGAAGGAGAGCAAGCGATGGCATTACCGAAAGCAGAGGTTGAAAGACTTTATAAACGATTGGAGCGAGGCGCGGCTCAGATCGGGATTCCGCCGCTCGAATCGGGCGACCGTTTGACGCGAGATGAATTCGAGCGGCGTTACAACGCGATGCCGCGCCTGAAAAAAGCCGAATTGATTGAAGGAGTCGTTTATATGCCCTCCCCTGTTCGTCACAAGAGTCACAGCAAACCACATCGCCGAATCATTACCTGGTTGAGCATCTACTGCGACAACACGCCGGGAACTGACGCCGGAGACAACGGCACATTACGCCTTGATCCTGACAACGAACCGCAGCCGGACGCCATGTTGTTCATTGAGGAGAGCGCCGGAGGAGCCACCCGCATCAGTGAGGACGATTACGTCGAAGGTTCGCCGGAGTTAATTGTCGAGGTGGCGGCCAGCAGCGCGTCCTACGACCTGCACGATAAATTCAAGGTCTATCGCCGCAACGGCGTGCAGGAGTATATCGTCTGGAACGTCCTCGATAAAAAGATCGAGTGGTTCCGCTTGCAGGGGCAGCAATACGTCAGCGTCGAGCCGGACGCGAAAGGAGTGATCGCCAGCGCGGTCTTCCCCGGATTGCGATTGCACGTCAACGCGTTGCTTCAGGGCGATATGAAAAAGGTGTTTGCTGAATTGCAGAAAGGTTTGAAGAGCAAAGAGCACACCGAGTTCGTCAAACGCCTGTCGCAGAAATCCAAACGAAAACCGAAGCGCGGATAAAACTTTCCGGCAAGCTGAAAATTTCCTCGCGCGTTTTGCAAGCCACACTCAGCCTTCCGTTCAATAGGCGCCAACTCACAATTCACCGGTATCAGTAAAGACGGGCGAGATCCCGCCGCCCGGCATTTAATTGTCTACTTCACAATTCAGGAGAGAGATTATGAAAGTATGCCCGAAGTGTGGCCAGAGCTTTGCTGACGGATTCACGTATTGCCCGAAGGACGCGGCGCGGCTTGAGCGTTATGACCTGCGCGCGCGCGTGCGACAGCAGGATGAGTTTCATTTCCTGCTCGAAAGCGAATCGTTCCTCAGCAGATTGAAACGCGAGTTGGCCGGCGCGGTTGGCGAATTGATAGCCAATCCGCGCGCATTTTTGAAAGGTTTGCTGCGCGGCGAAGGCAGCACGCGGCAGCGGAAGAGATTGTTGCAAGCCGGTCTCGCCACGGCAGTGATCGCTTACACAGCAGTCATGCTTGTGACGCTGCTGACCGGCATGTTCAAGTCCGAGCGAACGGTTGACGCCTCGGTTGATGAATGTCCCGGCTGCGAAGTTATATTGGTTCTGCCGGCGGTTCCCAGGAAGGCCGAACCCGTAAAAGATGTGACTAAATCAGGCGCAGGATTTCTCGGCGGCAGCGTCGAACGCCCGCAGCCTGAACGCGCGCGGGGCGGAGGCGGACGCAACGACAACGCGCCCGCGATCAATGGCGAAATGCCAACGCCATCGCTGCTTCCACAAATCAATCCTCCCGATCTCAAACCGCCGAAGCTGAACCCGGCGCTGATTGCGCCGGAAACAATCTACGCCGATGACGCGTTCAGGCGGCGAATCAGCGGGCAGTATGGAATGCCTAACGGCCAGGAGAACATTCCGTCGCTCGGTAATGGCAAAGGCTCCGGGGTCGGCCCGGGCGACGATGATGGTTACGGGCCGGGCAGAAAAGGAAATCGCGGCGGTGATGAGAATAGGCTTGGCAGCAGGCCTCCCACAGGCGACGGCGACGGCGTGTATCAGCAGTCCCCGAATCTGAAGCCGATGATTCTTTACAGCGAAAAGGCCAAATACACCGAAGAAGCGCGACAGAACAAGATTCAAGGCTCGGTCGTGCTGAGTGTAGTTTTTGGCGCTGACGGTCACATCCGCAATATCCGCACGGCGCGCGGCCTTCCGTTCGGGCTGACCGAGAATGCGATCGAAGCTGCGCGGCGGATTCGATTCCGGCCTGCGATCAAAGACGGAAGGCCGGTGAGCGTCGGCGGAACGCTCGAATTCAATTTTGCGCTCTACTGACGCTGCGTCTTCGCCGCGAAGGCGCGGAGACACAGAGTCGGAGAGTGAGTTGGACGGAGAGCAAGAGCGGCGAGAGCCGTTGATGTCTCTCTTCGTTCTTCGGCCTCTGTGTCTCCGCGCCTCCGGTGGCGTCTCCAATATGATTCGACTACCCTCCCACAATGCCCGAATGGCGGCGCGCGCAATTGGCTGGCTCCTCTGATCCAGAAACCATTCACCGCTACTTCAGGGAGCAATTTACGGTCTTTGATCGCCTGTCCGATCCGATCGCTTCCAGCGTGATCTTGGAAAAGGCCGATTTCTTTTCGACCGGCTTTTTATCGAGAGAGCGCTGGAAGCGATGCGCACCCAGGCCCGCATTGCGGATTGCGCGATAGGTAATGCGAAAGCTACGTGAACAGGAATTGCCCCCCCCAGCAATTCTCAAGCTATAACCAGCCATACGACTTCCCCCGCAAAACAAAAAATGTCCGTCGAAGAGTTGGCAAAATGGGTCGGACTGTCTGAAACCAGGTTGCGCGCCCTCTTCAAAGCCGAACTCGGCCTGACTCCCAGTCAATTCGGGAGGAAGGTAAGAATGGAAGGCGCCGCGTTGCTGTTCGTAGACACACACTTCAAAGTGACCGAGATCGCCGCGAAGCTGAAAGTTGACGAAAGCCACTTCGTGCGCGACTTCAAGAAAGTCCATGGCCTGACCCCGACCCAATACCGCAGGCTTCACCAGAAGTCCGAAGATGACGGCGGCCAGGAAAACTGACGCTGTATCAAAGCCCGCGATCAAATCGGCCAACGAATAGTCGTTTCGGCCAACGAATAGTCGTTTTGGCTATTGAAGAATTTTGGTCGCGGGCTATTCTTACAACGTCTCTGCAATCGGTCTGAAATCTATTTGTCAACAAAGGCTGCCGGCGCATTGCCGGCAATCACGGCTACCGCAAGGTGTGTCAATCAGGGGGAAGTGTATGCCTGCTCGGTTCGATCTATCAGCTTGGTCTTGCCGCCGTTCGGCGAAATTGGCTTTGGCGTCGTTGATGGCGGTGGTTGTCATCACGCCAGCGGCATTTATTGCACGGGCGTGGCTCTACAAAACTGGTCTCGCCTCTCAACAGGAAGCTCAGGCGCAATCACCTGCGCAAATTGGCGCTCTGACTTACGTGCCGCCCGGCGCTCCGGTTGTCTTCTCGAATCTGACGATCAGCGGCGACCAGACCGGCGCACGGCAGTTCCTGTCATCGCTCAAACTCCGCGTGGCCACGCCGGGCAATGATCGCCTGACCAGTCTCAACCTGATGCTTTTCGAGTTCGACGCCGAAGGCAAACTGCGCCGCGTCGACGGCTGGGTCAGGGATGTTGACCTCGCCGCCGGTAAGTTCACGGAGCTTACTCTGCCGGTTGAACGCCGGGCGCGCGGCGGCCATCGGCTGGCGCTGGCTTTGGAGCGGGCCAACGGCCCGGGCAGGCGCTGGGAGACCGATTTCGCCGATCTGGCGAAGGGCGTGGCCGCAGCCGCAAGCGGCAATCCTCCCGTCAATCCCGCAGTCAGACAGGAACAGCCCGCCGAGGAAGACACCGGCGCCGCGCTATGCGGCTCCGGTTACCGCCGGGCGCTCGCGCTGGCTCAAGCGGGCGATGGCTCCGGCATCACCTCCTACACCTGCGATCAGCACGAACGTTCGTACCAATTCACATTCAACGGAAAAGTCCTGACCAAATAACTTCACGCAAAAACGGCAATCTTCATCGGCCCATCGGCTTTCATCCGCAAAGAGGTTCTTATCAGAACATCCGCTACACCGCCAACAGCGTTGACCAGACGATGCGCGGCGGCATGAACGTTGATCCTTCGACATTGAACATGAGCTTCAGCGTCACGCTCGGCGATTATCCCGGACGCGGCGTGAGCTTGCCCGTAACGATGAATTACGCGTCGAAGGTCTGGCGGTTGCGGTACACGGGGACGATCATCGGCCAGTTGAATACTTACACGCACACCAAACCGATGTTCGGCGAATATTCGGTTTCGGGATGGACGGTCAGCCTGGACGAGCCTTACTTCGAATACACGCCGCAAGGTTACGACGGCGCAGGCAATCCTTACTGCTTCGATTGCGATATTTCCGATCCTGTCTACTGGGTCGAACGCGTGATCCTGTACCTGCCGGGCGGCGTCACGCACGAACTGCGCAGGGCCAATGATGCTCCGGTTCAGCTTGCGGCGGGCGCGGGCGCGCCCGCGCTCAGCGGCGTTTACGTGGCGGTTGACGGCTCGCGCCTGAAATTCGATTACCTCAGCGCCAGCGAGCAGGTGATTTACATGCCGGACGGCTCGCGCTACCGCCTGCTCACGACCGGCGCCGAATACATTGACCGCAACGGCAACAAGCTAACTTACGACAAGACAAATCCAGGGAGTAATCCGAACTATAAAAAATGGACCGATACATTGGGGCGAGCGATTGGTGTAGCATTGGATAACAGCAACACAACTCAGCCGCAGCAACTCAGCCTACCAGCGGTCGGCGGACAGACGATGAATTTCCAGTTGGTGTGGAAGAACCTGAGCCAGGTGTTAAGCCCAGGCGCGGGATCGCTCCATTATCGCGGCAACCTGATCTGCCAGCCGCCTTACAACGGCCTGTCGCCCGCACTCTTCAACACGCCATCGCCGCTCGAAAGAGTCTGTGGCGACTCTTTGTCGCCAACCCAGGGCGTGCTGTTCGACCCAGTGGTGTTGAACGAGATCATCCTGCCCAACAATCAGAAATACACTTTCACCTACAACGTCTACGGCGAGATTGACAAGATCACGCTGCCGACGGGCGGATACCAGCGTTATGTCTACGCCCAGATCGAGCCGCTCGACAGCGATCAGCAGAGCGACCTTTACCGCCAGACCAATCGCGGCGTGACGGCGCATTACGTCAGCGCGACGGGGCAGGCTGTTGACGAAAAGCAGTGGACTTACGCCATCAGCACGGCGGGCGGGAAATACACCGTCAGCGTGACCGGGCCGAACGGCGCGAGAGCGGAACGCGACATCCTTCGCTCCGCCGGCAGTATGGGATTCAGCTATGATGACGCGCGCAGCGGGAGCGCCTACGAAGAGCGCACCTACACATCGGGTTCGCAAATGTGGCGGCGCACGCTGACCGAATGGGACAAGACCACGCAACAGTTGCCGCCTCCATTCCAGTACCGTTCGGCGACCCGCGATCCACGCCCGATCAAAAAAGTCGAAATTCTGCTCGACACCAGCGGCGACGCGCTCGCGACGACAACGACGATGAGTTACGACGCCGATTTGAACCAAACCGTCGTGAACAAATATGCGTATGCGACGGTCAATCAATCCACGGCGCAGACGGGCTTGATCGGCTCGATTCCGCAAGGCGCTCTGCTGCGCACTGAGGATTCGAAATTCCTCGTCAATGATTCCGAGTATTCCGGCGTGCAGGCCAGCTACCGCAACCGCCACCTCATTGCGCTGCCGACACAGACGTTGATCAAAAACGGATCGGGAGCAATCGTCGCCGTGACGAGATTGAGTTATGACGAGGCGGCTTACGCGCCGCTGACTTACGCGAGCGCCACCGGATGGACCAACCCGAACACGACATATCGCGGCAACGTGACGACCACGAAGCAGTGGAAGAATTTCAACGGGACATCGTTTCAGACTTACGACATCAACAACCCGAACAATAACACCTTCGTTGTCACGCACGCGCAGCCCGACCAGTGCGGCAGTATTCGTAAAACCTGGGACGGGAAAGGCGCAATCTCTGAAATCACCTACACCGATTCTTTCAGCGGCGGCAGCGCGCCCGGCGCGACCTACGCCTACCCGACACAGACGACCTCGCCGCCGCCCATTTCAGGCGGAACGCAACTGACCACTTCGACGGTTTACGATTACAAGACGGGCAAGGCGACTTCGGCGACCGATCCCAACGGACAGGTGACAGCCTCCGAATACAACGATTCGTTGAACCGCGTCACCAGAATCGTGCGCTCTTCCAACCTGGCTGATAGCGCCTCGGCCAAGAGCCAGACGGTCGTCAGCTACGACGACGCCAACCGGGTTATCGCCAGCACGACGTCCAAGGATTCTTTCACCGATCTGGCGCTAAAAGCCGAAGTGGTTTTCGACAATCTGGGGCGCATTTCGGAAAAGCGCACTTACGAAACCAGCACGACGTACACAACCGTCAAAACCATCTACGACGATCTGGGCCGCGTCTATCAGGTTTCCAACCCGTACCGCAGTGGCGACACGGTGTTGTGGACGACGACGGCTTACGACGCGCTTAGCCGCGTGATTTCGATGACTACTCCGGACGGGGCGGCGGTGACGACGGCTTACGACCGGGCGCAGGTGATGGTGACCGATCAAGCGGGCAAGAAACGCATCAGCGAGACCGACGCGCTCGGACGTTTGATCAAGGTCTGGGAGATCAGGACGCCGGACGCCGATACCGTCAGCATCGTTTTCCCGCAAAACGGAACGACCTACAACGGCTATTTGACGCAATACAGCTATGACTCTCTGGGTAATCTGACCACCGTGGCGCAAGGGGCGCAGACGCGCACTTTCGTTTACGATTCGCTGAGCCGGTTGCTGACGGCGACCAATCCCGAAAGCGGCGCGGCCAATTATCGCTACGACGACAACAGCAATCTGACAACCAAGACCGACGCGCGCGGCATCACCGCCACGATGACTTACGACGCGCTCAACCGCGTCCGCCTCAAGGATTACAGCGACACCACGCCTGATGTCAGCTACGTTTACGACAACCAGGCGTTGCCGGGCGGCGCTCCGGCGGGCTTCAACCGTGGCTTCGCGCTGGGGCGGATGGTGGCGGTCAATTACGGTAGCGGCAGCGCGGGCAGCTACTACGGATATGACGAAGCCGGGCGAGCCGTGAACAAGACGCAGCAGATCAACGGCAATAACTATTCGACGAGCGCCAGCTATAACCGCGCCGACCTGATGACGGGCGGAACACATCCATCGGGGCGAGCGGTTACCTATAGTTTTGATCAGGCTGGCAGGCTGGATACGTTCAGAGGCAATTTGGGTGATGGAACCTGGCGCACCTACGCCAAAGTGACGCAATACGCCGCCGCCGGGATGAAGGAGCGGGAGTCATATGGCGTGCTGAACGGGATTCCTGATGGATTGGCGGCGCCGCTCCACCTGAAACTGCATTACAACAAGCGGCAGCAGATGGTTGACCTCAGGTTGGGGTCGGTTCAGGATGAGTGGAATTATGATCGCGGGGCGCTGATTTTCTACTATGGGACGAACGCGGTAGCGAATTGGAATCCGTTCCAGGACGACGCTGACAACAACGGCAACGTGCGGAGGCAGATCAATTATGTGCCGAAGCCTGCGGGTGGCGGAGATGTGATCCCGCAGCTTGACGATTACAATTACGACAACCTGAACCGGATTTCGAGCTTTACCGAATGGCAGTTGAACGACGCAGGCTCGTGGGTGTCGAACGTGGTGACGCAGAATTACAGTTACGACCGGTACGGGAATCGGTGCGCGAGCGGGGCGACGGGCGGTGTGAGCAATTACTGCCCGACCTACACGGCGACGAACAATCGGATCAGCGGGCTGACGTATGATGCTGCGGGCAACATCACGTTCGACGTGGCGACGGGCGGGACGATGAGCTACGATGCGGAGAACCGTTTGCTGACAGCGACGAGCGGAGGCGGCGGGACGTACGCATACGACGGCGAAGGCAGGCGTGTGAAGCGGACATTGGCGGGAGGCCAGGAGTGGTGGTACGTTTACGGCGTCGGCGGTGAGCTGGTGGCTGAATACTTGGCGAGCGCGCCTTCGACGGTGAAGAAGGAATATGGTTATCGAGGCGGGCAGTTGCTGGTGGTGTGGGATGCGGACAAGAGCGGCAACGAGCAGATGAAATGGCTGGTGACGGATCATCTGGGTTCGACGCGAATGGAGGCGGATAAGTCGGGAAGTTTGGCCGGGATGAGGCGGCATGATTACGCGCCGTTCGGCGAAGAGATGTACGCCGGAATCAGGCGCAACGGGAGCGGGCAGGGGCAGTATGGATATGAGCCGCCGCAGAGCAATGTTAGACAGCGTTTTACCGGATATGAGAGAGACAATGAGACTGGGCTGGATTTTGCGCAGGCAAGGTATTACGCAAATTTACAAGGAAGATTCACGAGCGTAGACCCATTAATGGCGAGCGCGCATGTTGTAAATCCCCAAACGTGGAATCGTTACTCCTACTCACTGAACAACCCGCTTGCCTACACTGATCCAGATGGATTGAAACCGGTCTTCAAAGAATACCTGGACCTTACAGAAGATGAGAGACGCATTCTTGAAAACTCAAAGATCACGGTGGGGAAGGGGAAAAATGCCCAAACTCTCAGCGGCCAAAAGCTCTACGACTACATGAAGACCAGTCAACAAAAGCAACTTGCAAACTTTCTTAATCAAACCGCTGTGCTTAATAGCGTCAAGTTCGAGAACGGACGTACAGCGTTGAGCTACGTCAATAGCGTTAGCCAGTTTAAGCAGGATCGGATTATTGCGAATGTTGACTCAGGACTCATAGGGGAAGTGCAAAAGGTTGCCTCGACTGACCCCAATGAAGGAATACGTTACGTTGGCCCTGAAGACTCGAGCAGAGAGCATGGCATCTACGATACAAGCTTCAGAGAGAACCGCCCAAAAACGTCTCAGCAACTGTCTTTTGCCCAATCACTTCAGTTTGGTGGGGCAGACATAGACATTGACGAAGAATGCCCGTACTGTGGAAGCAAAGGGGCTACTCTTAAACACGCGGGGCGAGTCGTCATTCATAAGATCACGGGCGGAAAGACAAACCCATTCAAAATATACGACCAGCTTACAACTCAACGCCGTATCCAACCGAGCTATGAGAATAAGAAATAAGGAGGGAGATATATGAGAACCTTGCTGGGAGGAATAACGTTGCTTGCAGTTCTACTGCCCAATGGCTGGATGGACGCGTCAAAAATGCAGACACAAAAACTCCAACATGGATCAAGCATCATCGTCTCAGTGCGGGTAACGCCAGATGGTAAGCAATTCGTCTCCGCTAGTACCGATGGCACGGTTGTTATGTGGAATGCGCAAACAGGCAAGTGTCTATGGCAAGCCGATCTTGACGAAAAACCGGAGACAAAGGAAAGGTACACAATCTCGCACATCTTGGGTATGGATCTATCGCCAGATGGTAATACTGTGGCTGTGTCATACAGCCGAAGCCGCGTTATAAGTAATCGCCTGGAAGGAAAAAGCGAGTACAGAATCGGTTTGCTTAACGCGCGGGACGGACTGGAGCGGCGGGCGCTGCTAGGACACACTGCGTTAGTAGGAAGGGTTGCCTTCTCACCCGATGGGCGGCTACTCGTTTCGGAAAGCGCTGATAATACCGCACGGCTATGGAACATTGAGACCGGGCGGCAACTTCTTTCAATCAACATGAAGGAGAGAGGCGCGGCGGTGGCATTCTCGCCGGACGGAAAACTCATCGCTCTTGCTACGCAGCCTGTCTATGGTGTACCTCCTCAGCCTATAGTCGGGTTATATGATGTGCAAAGCGGGCAGCTGGTGCGTAACTTTCCACGACGAAAATCCAATGTTAATGATCTTGCCTTTTCGCCAGATGGAAGAATACTTGCAATCGCAAGCGATGATCTTAGCGGCGCGCAAATCGATCTTTGGGAACTAAGCGCGCAAGAACCAACGCGAACTATCACCGATCACCAGAAAGACATTACCACCATCAGCTTCTCAGCTAATGGCCGGTTACTAGCTTCAGGCGAGTTGCGCGGTGGGCGCGGGGTTGTTGTAGTACGAGATTTGACAACAGATCGTCAACCGCAAATCTACAAACTCGCTGCTGGTGTGAGCGCTATAGACTTCTCACCAAACGGAACGCGGTTGGTGGTTGGCACAGATAAAGGGCAAATCGCTCTTCTATCACTTCAAACTCAGTGACAGCGCAAGGTAAAAAGTTCGGTAAGGCAGGCTTGGCAAATCAGCACGTTATGAGAGGTGCTCTGCGAGATCGCGAACGTCTACCGCCAGGATCATTTCGTTCCGCTCAACGACTCGGTGAGCGATTGAGTGATGTCTGTGGACAATTACAGCTATGACGCGCTGAACCGGATTACGGGCGTGTCGGAGGCGGCTGACAGTTACATCAGTGGCGTCTTCCAGGAAACCTATCCTTACGCTCAATATTTCAATTACGACCGTTACGGGAACCGGACGCTGGGACTCGCAACCACAGGCGCTGCGAGCGGCGCGGGAGCGACTTTCATCAAGGACACGGTGTGGGTGGAAGACAGCTTGCCGACGGGCGCGACCGGGTTTGCGGACGGCGGCGACGGTTGGACGTGGGTAAGCGGCAATTCGTCGCCAGTCTCCGGCAGTTCGGCGCATCAATCGAACATCGCGGTTGGCATGCATCAGCATTGCGAAGTGATGCTGCAATGGAACGAGAACGGGAGTTGTGAGCACAGTGTCCTTGCGGTAAACCAGCATGACGAGCGTGTCAGAATTTTTGTGTAAACGCCTGCCCTTGTGTCGCCAAAAATTTGATACTGGGCGAGTCGCTCTTGATCCTGACTACACTCAGATAAGCACCTTGGGGTAAATTCTGCGGTAAAATGTTCGGGCTATGAAAACGCCAACGAAATTTGTTAAGCCGCTTACATCTGAGCAACGTGATCAACTGATCGAGATCATGAAATCATCAGCGCCACAGCGGAAGAGAGTGCGCGCGCACGCCGTCTTGCTCAGTGAGCGTCGTTACTCGATAGATCAAATCGCCGACATCTACCAGCTTGACCGCGACCGCGTCAGCCAATGGCTCGATTGGTGGGAAGAGTACAATTTCGAGGGGCTTGACGACGACCCGCGCAGCGGACGCCCTCCCAAGCTCAATCAAGAAGAACAAAAGCGCGCCATTGAAATCGTCCGTAAAGAGCCACGCTCGATCAAGACAGGCTTAAAATGCATTGCCGACGAAATCGGCAAGGTCATCAGCGGCGACACATTGAAGAATATCCTCAAGGCTGGTGACCATACCTGGAAGCGAATGCGCCGGGGCCTTCGCTCTTTTCGCGACGAAGATGAATTCCGCGCGGCGCAGGCCGAACTGGCGCGGCTGCGTGTCGAATCGCTCCTGCCTGGGAGCGAATTCGACCTCTGGTATTTCGACGAAGCCGGTTTCACGTTGCAACCCTCTATCCCGTACGCCTGGCAACTCGTAGGGGAGCGGTTGGAATTGGCCTCCACACACGGCCCGCGCCAGAACGTGCTGGGCTTTTTCAACTTGCATCACGAGTTCCACTCGTTCGCCTTCGAAGGCGCGATTAACAGCCACATCGTGACTGGCTGTTTTGATCTTTTTAGCCAGCGCCTTGAGCGCCCAGCGCTGGTCCTGATTGATAACGCCCCGATTCATACCAGCGATGAATTCGAAGAAGAGATCAAACGCTGGGAAGAAGAAGACCTGTACGTGAAGTTTCTACCACCCTATTGCCCGGAACTGAACCTGATTGAAATCCTCTGGCGGAAGATCAAGTACGACTGGTTGCCATTGGATGCCTATCAGGGCTTCAAGAAAATGACTGAAGCTCTGTTTGAGGTCATCAGGGGCATAGGTTCAAAATACCGCATTACTTTTGCCTAGCTACTTAAATGGCCGTGTCCTTGCGGTAAGCCAGCGTAAAAACAGAAAAATTGCATGCGGGGCTTGGCGGTTGCAATCGCTCGCCGTAGGATCGAGGCGTTCAAACGACTATGGCAAAGCGCGAGGACATTTCCACTACCGATTCAAGGGGGACCGAGCGTCTCAAGAAATCCAATCTCGAACCGCACGAAATGCAGTTGCTGGAGCGGCTCTTACACACTTTCCTTTCGCTCCTCTCCCTGCTTGAACATAAGAACGCCTCGATCAGGGCGAAGGACGCGGTTCACTGGCTGACCGCTTTGATGAAGGTGTCAATCGTCATGAGCCGAATCGCCTATTGCGGCGCATGCAGCTTTTCAATTTGTTCCATCGGCCGCTGTAAACAAGCGTGTAAAAGTGATGTCCTCTTCCACATCTTCAGACATCGGCGGCGGCGCGTAGTTTTCGTTATAGAGCCAGATGGGTCTTCAAAAAACTTCCCGTGTGCGAAGCCTTGACGCTCGCAATCTCTTCCGGCGTTCCGACGGCGATTATCCGTCCGCCTTCGTCGCCGCCTTCCGGCCCCAGATCAATAATCCAATCGGCGTTCTTGATCACGTCCAGGTTGTGTTCGATCACGATGAGCGACGCTCCCGCTTCCAGCAAGCGGCGGAAAGACGAGAGCAGCTTGTTGATGTCGTCGAAATGCAAACCCGTCGTCGGCTCGTCGAAAATGTAGAGCGTATGGTCGCCCGCGCTTTTGGCCAGATAAGACGCGAGCTTGACGCGCTGAGCCTCGCCGCCCGAAAGCGTCGTCGCCGATTGGCCCAGCCGCAGGTAGCCCAATCCGACATCATCCAGAACTTTCAGCTTGCCGGCGATGCGGCTGCTGTGAGCGAAAAACGCCATCGCTTCGCGCACGGTCATGTTCAAAACTTCATGAATGTTCTTGCCGCGATATTTGATGTCGAGGATCGAAGACTTGAACCGCGCGCCTTTGCACTCTTCGCAAACCAGTTCGACATCGGCCAGAAACTGCATCTCGACCGTGACCGTGCCGTCGCCTTCGCACACGTCGCAGCGCCCGCCGGGCACGTTGAACGAGAAATGGCTGGCGTTGTAGCCGTGCGCCTGAGCTTCGCGCGTCCCGGCGAACGCCTCGCGGATCGCGTCGTAGACTTTGATGTACGTGACCGGGTTCGAGCGCGGCGTGCGGCCAATCGGCGATTGGTCAACGAGGATGATGTCGTCGAGGAACTTGCCGCCTTCGAGACCGGCGAAATCTCCGACCTGACCCTGCGAATCGCCGCGCTGATGCTTCAATCCGGCGTAAAGACAATTGTGAACCAGCGTTGATTTGCCGGAACCCGAAACGCCGGTGATGCAAACGAAGGTTCCGAGCGGGATCGTCACGTCAATGTTTTTCAGGTTGTGTTCGCGCGCGCCGCGCAGCGTGATTTGATGTTTGCCCGCCGCGCGATGTTCTCTCGGCGTTTTGATCTGAGCTTCGCCGCGCAGGTATTTCCCGGTCAGCGACGCTTCGTCTTTCACCAAGCCGGCGAAATCGCCTTCGTAAACCACCTCGCCGCCGAGTTCGCCCGCGCCGGGGCCGATGTCAATGACGTGATCGGCGGAGCGCATCATCTCGGCTTCGTGTTCGACAACCAGAACCGTGTTGCCGATGTCGCGCAGATTTTTCAGCAAGCCGATCAATCGCGCGCTGTCTCGCGGGTGCAAGCCGATGCTCGGTTCGTCCAGCACGTAAAGCGCGCCGACGAGCGATGAGCCGAGGTGCGTCGCCAGTTGAATCCGCTGCGCCTCGCCGCCGGAGAGCGTCGAAGCCAGCCGGTCGAGCGTCAAATAATCCAGCCCAACATCGAGCAGGAATTTCAAGCGCGAGCGAATCTCGGCAAGCAGCCGGTCGGCGATTGCGGTCTGTTCTTCGGTCAGCTTCAGGTCGTTGAAAAATTTCGAGGCGTCTTTGATCGAAAGGCCCGTGACTTCGGGCAGCGTCTTTCCGCCGACGATCACATCGCGGGCTTCGGCGCGCAGTCTGCCGCCTCTGCAATCAGGGCATTTCGTGTAGCCGCGATATTTCGACAGCATCACGCGCACGTGAAGCTTGTATTTTTTCGTCTCCAACCAATCGAACAAACCTTTGACTCCCTCGAATCCGTTCCGGCCTTCGATCAGCGCGCGTTGCTGCTCGACGGCCAGCGCGGCGAAAGGTTTGTTCATCGGGATGCCTTCGCGTTTGGCGAACTTCTTCAACTCGCCGCGCCACCATTCAAATTGCGGCTTGGTGAAAGGCTCGATGGCGCCTTCTTCCAGTGACAACTCGCGATTCGGGATGACCAGATTCATGTCCAGCCCGATGGTGTTGCCGAAGCCCTGGCACGTCGGGCACGCGCCGAACGGGTTGTTGAAGCTGAACAGCCCCGGTTCGGGCCGGACGTAGCCGAGGCCGCAATTCTTGCATTCGAACTTTTCCGAAAACGAAAGCAGTTGAGGATTGTCTCCGGCGGTTTGAATCGTGGCCTGGCCGTGCCCTTCGCGGAAACAGATTTCCAGCGAATCAACCATGCGGCTGCGCGAATCGGGGCGAACCGAAAGGCGATCAACCAGCGCGTAGATGTTGTCGAAAGTTTTCCCTTCGTAACTGTCCGGCGTCTGCAATTCGATAACCTCGTTCTTCGCCGTGTCGTAAAGCCGCGTGAAACCGCGTCCCATCAAACTCATCAGATGGGCTTTGACGTTGATCGCGCTGGCGGATGATTTTTTCGAGCGAGTTTTTTTAGGTTTCGCAGCAGCCGCTTCGACCGGATCGCCGTTCTCGCCAGCGACCGCGCCCGCCGACGCCGGGAAGAGCACGTAAAACCGCGTCCCTTCGGGCAAGGCCATCACCGCGTCAGCGATGGATTCCGGTGTGTCGCGTTTGACCGTCGAGCCGCAACGGCGGCAGACGGTCACGCCGACGCGCGCGTAAAGCAGCCGCAGGTAATCGTAAATCTCGGTTTGCGTGGCGACGGTCGAACGCGGATTGCGCGTCGAGTTTTTCTGATTGATGGCGATGGCCGGGCAGATGCCGATCACTTCGTCAACATCGGGCTTGTCCATCCGCTCCAGAAATTGCCGCGCGTAAGCCGAAAGCGATTCGACGTAACGCCGCTGGCCTTCGGCGTAAATCGTATCGAACGCGAGCGAGGATTTGCCCGAACCGCTGACGCCGGTCACCACCGTGAGCGAATTGACCGGGATTGTGAATGAAATGTTCTTGAGGTTGTTGACGCGCGCGCCGCGCACCACGATGTTTTCGAAATCTGACATTAACCTCTCCGCTAAAAACTGCGCCGCGAATCGCGCAGGGGATACATGGCGATCTCATGCTGAAAATCGTATTAAGCGCGAAACAGCGATTTTAGCGAACGCGGCTGGCCCTGACAATCGGGTTAAAAACCCTGGCGTCGGCGCTTTCGGTACTCTAATTTCCATGACATACTTTCGGCGGTTTCCCCACACGCATGCATTCAAAATCACTGAAAACAACCAATGCTCTATTCTGAATTTCACTTGAGGTTCCAGAGAAATTCCTTTGAACAAAACTCACCACTGATGAACGGAGGAAGATAAATGAAAAGATTCGGATTGATGATCGCCTGCGCGGCGATGTTGTCCGCTTTCGCGGCCCCCGCCTTCGCGCAATCGAACGATGAAAAAGACCTGCCTTACGTCAAACGCGCGACGCTCGCCGTCCGCTATGTTGAAAACAAAAAGACGACGGTCAATCTGACCGGGACTTCGCTGGCCCCGCGCGTGACGGGCCGAGTTGATGTCGAATACAAAAAGAACGACGCGCGCATCCGCCTGAAGGTTCAGAACCTGGATAACCCGCAAACCTTCGGGCCGTTCTACACGACCTTCGTTGTCTGGGCTATTACGCCCGAAGGCCAGGCCGAAAACCTGAACGAATTGCCCAGCGGTTACGCCGCTGAAATCCAGGCGCAAACCATCGCGCAAACCTTCGGCGTGATCATCACCGCCGAGCCGCACAGCGCCGTCAAGATGCCCTCGCAAAAGCTGATCGCTGAAACGACGCTGCCGAAAAATGCGACCGCCGGAGTTCAGACAACTCAGGCCGAGTACCGCGCCGACAAAGGCAGTTTTTACGAGACGCAGGAAGATTCTGTCCTAAAGGCCGATTACACCACGCCGCGACTGGTGCTGGGCGCTCGCCGTTCGATAGACATCGCGCGGCGCGCCGGGGCCAAAGAATTTTCCCGCGAAGAATGGAGGCAGGCTGAAGAGAAGCTGGCGACGCTTGAACAAATCTGGCCTCGCAATTTGAAAAGCGAAACGAAGTTCAGCGGACTGGCCCGTGACGTGATGCGTCTGGCGCAGGTCGCGCGCGATTTGGCCATCGAACGCGAACAGCAGGCCCGCATCGAAAACGAGCGCCAGGAGCGGTTGCGCCGTCTGGAAGAAGCCCGCGCCCAGGCCGAAGCGGCGAAGGCCGAAGCCGAACGGATCAAGCTCGAAGCCGACCGCGCCCGCGCTGAAGCCGAATTGGCCAAAGCCAAAGCTGAATCGGCGAAAGCCGAAGCCGAGAAGGCTGAACGCGCCGCCGCCGATGAACGCGCTCGCCGTGAACAGGCTGCGCGCGAAGCCGAGGCTGCGCGAGCCAGAGTCGAAACCGAGCGCCTCGCGGCTGAACGCGCCAAAGCTGAAGCTCGCCAACGCGAAGAGGCGGCGCGAGCCGAGACCGAACGCGCTCGCGCCGAAACTGAACGCGCTCAAAAAGCCGCCGAAGAAGCCAAACGCGAACGCGACGCCGCGTTGCAAAAACTCTACGTTTCGCTTTCCGAGATTCTGGACACGAAACGCGAGACGCGCGGCTTCATCGTCAATCTGGGCGACGTGCTCTTCGACACCGGCAAGGCCACGCTCAAACCCGCCGCGCGCGAGAAACTGAGCAAGCTGGCCGGAATCCTGCTGGCTTATCCGGGCCAGTTGATGCTCGAAATCGAAGGCCATACCGATTCGGTCGGCTCGGACGAATTGAACAACAAACTTTCGCAAAGTCGCGCTCAATCGGTGAACGATTATCTGACTGGCGCGGGCGTCAAATCCGAACGCGTCAAAGCCGTCAAAGGCTTCGGCAAAACCAAACCGATCGCCACCAACGACACGGCTGCGGGCCGCGCGATGAACCGCCGGGTCGAAGTCGTGATCGAAGATTCGGAAGCGCAAGCCAAGCAGCAATAATCGGCGTCAAAAGAGATAACAGAACAAACGAAAAAGACGGAATAAACGGAGAGACAAAAAGATTTTCTGGTTCTTCCGTTCATTCCGTCTTTTCCGTTTCTTCCGTTGTCTCTCTTCCTTCACATTCCGGTGAAAGATTCTGATTCAAATCATCGGGCGATTTTCCTTGACCGCGACGGCACGCTCAATGAGGAGGTCGGTTACATAACCGACCCGGCCCAATTCCGCCTGTTCGATTTCGCCGCCGAAGCCGTGCGCCTGATCAACGAAGCCGGCTGGCGCGCCATCGTGCTGACCAATCAGTCGGGCGTCGCGCGCGGCCATTTCACCGAAGAGTTTCTTCGCAGAATCCACGCGCGGATGGAAAAATCGTTGCGCTTGCAAGGAGCGCGGCTTGATGCGATCTATTATTGCGCGCATCATCCCGATTTCGGCTCGCCGCCCTATCGCCGCGATTGCGATTGTCGAAAACCTAAACCAGGTTTGGTCGAAAGAGCGGCGAAGGATTTCAATCTCGATCTCAGCCGGTGCTACGTCATTGGCGACCGCTACCGCGACATCGAGACGGGGCACGCGGCGGGCGCGCGCGGAGTAATGGTGATGACGGGTTATGGACGCCAAGAGTATGAAGCGCAGCTCTACGATTGGCCACGACAGCCCGAATTCGTTGCGGAAAATTTGATCGAAGCTGTGAAGTGGGTCCTGGGCCACGAATGAGAATCCTGATCGTCAAACTCGGCGCCATCGGCGATGTGGCGCACACGATGCCCGCGCTGGCGGCGTTGCGGCGCGCGATGCCTGAAGCTCACATCGCCTGGGCGGTCGAACAAGGCGGCGCGGCGAAACTGCTGCGAGGCTGCGCGCAGTTGGATGAATTGATCGAACTCGACATGCGCGGATGGCGAAAGAGCCTGATGAACGCCGAAACCCAACTGGCGATCCGCAAGGCGATGGCCGGGTTGCGCAACGCGAAGTTCGATCTTGCGCTCGATTTTCAGGGATTGATGAAATCGGCGATGGTCGCGCGACTCGCTCGCGTCCCGCGCCGCATCGGATTCGCCCGCGAAGCGCTGCGCGAACCGGCCAGCGCTTTTATGTTGACCGAACGCGTAGCGGTGGACGACAACGATCACATCATCAAAAAGAATCTGAAGCTGGTCGAGCATCTCGGCTGCGACACGTCGGGCGAGTACGAATTCCCGGTCGCGTTGTCGGAAGATGACGAGCGATTCGCAGAGGCACAGCTTGAGCGGTTCGATGGACGCTTCGCAATCATCAATCCCGGCGGCGGATGGCCGACCAAGCTCTGGAGCGCAGAAGGCTTCGGCGCAATCGCGGATCGTTTGCTGGAAGCTCACGCGATTCGCTCAGTTGTGACTTACGGCCCCGGCGAAGAAGAATTGGCGCAATCGGTGGTTGATCATTCGCGCGCGAACGCGGCGGTTGCGCTCGATTCGACTCTCAAACAGTTTTTCGCATTGGCTCGTCGCGCCAGGCTTTTCATCGGCGGCGACACTGGGCCGATGCACATCGCGGCGGCGGCTCGCGCCCCCGTCGTGGCGATCTTCGGCCCGACCGAATCGCGGCGCAACGGGCCGTTTGCGAAAGACGATGTGATCGTCGAGCGCAATGACCTGGATTGCCGCGTGGATTGTTATCGCCGCAGTTGCAGCCACACATCGTGCATGAAGATTCCAGTCGAAATCGTCTGGCAGGGAGTCGAGAAGAGATTGCGGACTGCGGATTGCGGACTGAAGAGAGATGAGCGAGGAACAGAAAAAAAATCATGACTCGCGGTCGCTGATTCAGCGGATGCGCGTTCCATTGGGTTTCATCACGGCGATTCTGTTCGTCGTTTTTTCCCAGCCGTCGTGGCGTTCGTTGGCGGCTGGAGTTCCCATCGCCTTGCTCGGCGCGATCGTTCGCGCGTGGGCTTCGGGGCATTTGCGAAAGAACGCCGAGTTGACGGTGACCGGCCCTTACGCCTTCACGCGCAATCCGCTCTACTTCGGCAGCTTCTTGATGGCCACCGGATGCGCGATTGGTGGAGGGAGTTTGTGGGTCGGGTTGTGGCTGGTCGCGTTCTTTCTGTTGATCTACTGGCCGGTGATGCGGGCCGAGGCAGCGCATATGCGGTTGCTCTTCGCAGGAGCTTATGCCGAATGGGAGTCGAGCGTGCCGCTGTTCATTCCGCGCGCGACGCCGTACCGAAACGGCCAGACGCGAAGCTTCGATCTGCGGCAGTATCTGCATCACCGCGAATACCGCGCCTTGATCGGCCTCGCAACCGTCATCATTGTCCTGTCGCTGAAGGCGGCGAATCTTTTCTGATCCGGCGCTGGCTGCGCTTAACCTGAGAATGAAACGAACAACCACCGCTTCACTGCTTCTTCTGCTCGCTCTCGGCTTGTGCGGCGCGAATCGAACCGGCGCGTTTCAAGACGGTAAGCCGCAGAGCGACGCCAAGCCGCAGCCGCCTGTCCGGGCGGCGACGCCGAAAGCCACGCCGAATTATCCACTGGCGGCGCTGCGGCGCGAATTCGGCAACTCGTTCCCGATTCCTGCTGGCGAAAAGCTCGAATACGAGATCAAGCTTTCGCGCTTCGGCGTCTCGTTCTCGCTCGGCGTCATCACGTTCGAGAACCTGGGCGCGGTCTCGAAACCGCAAAACGCCGTTGACCAGGCGGCGCAGGAGAAGAAATCTGAGCCGCTGATCAAAGGGATGAACGTCGAATACACGCCCGCGCCTGACGAACAGCTTTTGCATCTGCGCGCGACAGCCGTGTCGAAAGGCATGCTGGTCGCGATGTTCGGCGTTGACGTGCGCGACCGCTTCGAGACGCTGGTTGACCTCCGCGATTTTTCGGCGCGGGTCAGCCTCAAGGAAATGAAGGAAGGCAAAAAAAACGCGGTGCAAACCGCTCTTTTCGACCGCGCTGAACAGCAGGTCAAATACCTGACCACCGATTTGACCAAACCCGGCGCGGCGCCGCGCGCCAAATTGTTGCCGCGTCAGGACGGAATGCTCGGCCTGCTTTCGGCCATCTACTTCGTGCGATTGCAAAAATTGAAAGAAGGCCAGATGCTCGTCTTCCCGGTCAGCACCGACGAAGAGAATTACACTTTCGAGATTCTGGTCGGCAAACGCGAGAAGCTCAAAACCGATTGCGGCAAGATCAAAACGGTTCGCATTGAACCGAAGTTATTCGGCCCGGGCCGTCTGATCACGCGCCAGGGCCAGATGACGATGTGGGTGAGCGACGACAGAAAACATACGCCGCTGCGAACGGTGGCCAAAACGTCTTCGGGCACGGTCACGGCGAAGCTGCTCAACTTCAAAAACAAATGCAACATCATCGAGCCGGATGACGAAGAAAAAGCAGAGAAGACGCAAAAAGACGATTGAGGGTTTATGGCTGAATACACGGACATCATCTACGAAATCAAAGACAATGCCGCGTTCATCACGCTCAACCGCCCCGAAAAACGCAACGCGCTGAACGACCTGATCATCGCTGAATTGCGCGAGGCGATCATCGCAGCCGAAGCCGACGATCGAGTCCGCGTCGTCACCCTGCGCGGAGCGGGCAAGGATTTCTGCGCCGGGGCCGATCTGGCTCAACTGGAAAAATCGGCGCAGGCTTCGGTGCTCGAAAATCTGGAAGGCGCATCGCGGATGGCCGAACTCTTCCTGGCGATGCGACGATTGAAAAAACCCGTCATCGCCGCTGTTCACGGTCGCGCGCTTGCCGGGGGCGCGGGGCTGGCTTCGGCCTGCGACATGGTGATCGCGGCGCGTTCAGCCAGTTTTTGTTACACCGAAGTCAAGATCGGCTTCGTGCCCGCCATCGTCATGTCAATCGCGCGGCGCAACCTGGGCGAAAAGCGCGCGTTTGAAATCCTCGCCACAGGCAAGACGTTTTCGGCGGAAGAGGCCGCCGCCATCGGCTTCATCAACCGCGTTTCGGACGACGCCGATTTCGCGGCGGAGGTCGAAAAATACGCCGTTGAAATTTCGCAGTTGAGCGCTTCGGCGTTGATGCTGACGAAATATCTGCTCTATCAGATTGACTCGATGAACTTCGAGCAGGCGATCCGCGCGGGCGTGGATTTGAATATCATCGCGCGGCAAACGCCCGATTGTCAGAACAGCATCAGAAAGTTTTTGAGCAAAGAGTGATCGGGATTTTTCAACACAAAGGGCCGAAGGATCAAAGGGTCAGGGGAAGAAAGGTAGAAATCAATCTTCTCTCTTCTTGCTTTGGCCCTTTGCCATTTCGACCCATTGCGTTAAAGCCCTGTTTCGCCATCAAAGTTTTCCATGCAATCAATTAATACCGAGATCACCCCGCAAGCGACAGACCGTCGCACAACCATCACGCTGATCGCCGTCGCGCTCAGCATCTTCATGGGCGCGCTCGAAGGCACGATTGTCGGCACGGCGATGCCGACAGTGGTCGCTTCGCTCGGCGGAATCGAACTCTACTCCTGGGTCGCGGTCGCCTACATTTTGACTTCGACGATTATGACTCCGATCTGGGGCAAGATGGCCGATCTGATAGGACGACGCCCGGCTTTCTTCGGCGGATTGGGTTTGTTCCTGCTTGGCTCGGCGTTGTCGGGCGCGGCGCATTCGATGGCGCAGTTGATCGCCTTTCGCGCCTTGCAGGGGCTGGGCGCGGGCGCGCTGTTCCCGGTCGGAATGACCATCGTCGCCGATCTGCTCCCGCTCGAAAAAAGGGCGAAGACGATTGCGCTCTTCAGCGGGATGTGGGGACTGGCCAGTCTGTTCGGCCCGCAGGCCGGAGGTTACCTGACCGAATACCTGTCGTGGCGATGGGTCTTTTACATCAATCTGCCGTTCGGATTGATCGCCGCCGCGATGGCCTGGGCCGCTTACACCGAACGCCACGAACGCCATCCTGAAATCAAGCTGGATTACGCGGGCACGGCGACGATTGCGGCGGCGTTGACGCTGCTGCTGCTGGCCGTCGAGAAAGGCAGAGACCTGGGCGCGACGTTCACAGTCGTCAGCCTGATCGTTTGCGCCTCGCTGACCGCGCTATTCATCCGCATCGAAGGCCGCAGTCCCGAACCGCTCATCCCTCTCGATCTGTTTCATAACCGCGTTGTGATCGTCACGGCCGCGCACGGATTGTTCGCGGGAATGATGCTCTTCGGCTCGATGATCTACCTGCCGCTCTTCGTTCAGGCCGTGATCGGGACGACGGCGACGCAGGCCGGAGAGGTGTTGACGCCTTACATCCTGGCCTGGGTCGCCGCCGCGATTGCCGGAGGGCGATTGATGCTGCGGTTCGGTTACCGGCCCGTTGTGCTGGCCGGGATGCTGTTGATGCTTGCGGGTTCACTGCTGCTCGCGCGAGTTGATGTGAACACAACGCGGCTCTATCTGACCTTCGCCGTCATGCCGATTGGGATGGGCGGCGGACTGACGCTGGCCAGTTTGATGATCGGCGCGCAACATTCCGCGCCGCGCGCTCGATTGGGCGTGGTGACTTCGACCGTGCAATTCGCCCGCAGCATCGGAGCGGCGCTGGGCGTGGGCGTGATGGGAGCGGTCATGTTCTGGCGGCTCGCGCGTGAACTGGCGCGCGGCAGCGGCGAACTGGCCGGCCTCGCATCCCGCCACACCGACATTACCGCGCTGGTGCGGCAGTCCACTCGCGCCGCGCTCTCGCCCGCGTCAGCCGCGTTCCTGCAACGCGCGCTGGCCACATCGCTCCGCGCGGCGTTCCTGGTGGGATTGGCCGCAGTAGTCATCGCGGCTGTCGTCGCGCTGCTCATCCCCGCCGGACGCGCGCACGAGTTGAGCCATTCCGAACATGGGCCGGAACATATCCAGAATGAAAAGGAGCCAGCCGTTATTTGAAAGGTGGGATGGAAGAAGGCAGGCCAACACGCATAAAAAATCGCGCAAAGGCTTGAGAGAAATGTTCAAGATAGGGCGACTTCAAGCGCCATCGTAATCCCTGCGCCTGAGCGTGCTTGCTCAGAAACTCAACCGGGACGCTGTAAATTTCCCTGAAATCAACTACCAGGGCTGCGCGGTTGTCAGATGGATTGATTGGAGATGAGAGCAGATGCAAGGCTTCGCCCCTGCCTTTTCGCACTTCTTCCCAGCGGCCTTTCTTCGCCAACGCCTGATTCACTTTTTCGTATTCAACAATCGGATAGATCGGACAAGAGGCGGCCAATCCGACCTTCTGGTTATCCAGATCGCAGCTTTGGGTCACGATCACCAGATCATATCCTCTGACCGGGAAAGACTGCTGCCCTGTGCTGTTGGGCTGATCTTGAAACACGGGGACAGGGCAATTGAGCAGGTAATCGCCCTGCCGCAAAGTCGCGCTCGATACTTCTTCCCAGAAAGATTCCATGACTTATGATTACTCTCCGCTTCCCACTTCATCATCGAAAAAATCTCTGAAATCGTAAGGCAAAGGCTCGCCGCGTCCCACGAAATGATATTGCGCCTGGGCTGTGTAAACCCACTTTGGCGGCATCACCTCCAGACTGAAAACGTCCAACGGTTCTTCCGTATCTTCATCCGCATCTTCGTCCGGAACGGCGTCCTCCTGGCTGACGAGTTGATCCGGAGACGTAGCGGCCTTGAGTCGCGCCTGATCGAGCAACATCTTCGCCAACTCCGATTGCTCAGCGGCGGAAAGCAGTTCCGCTTGTTTGAATATCTCGTTCACTGCTGTAGTCATAACTTGCCTCGCTGTTTGCGCTCATCCGCCCGCCTTTGCCACGCTGATTTTAACTACGGTCAGGTAGAATCATAGCCACTCTCCGAAATGAAATACAGTCATGGCGCGTAGCTATCGCCGCGCCAGCCCCCGGACGGAGAGACGGAGAGACATAGGGACAGAGGAGGGACGGAGAGACGTTAAGCCCTCCACTCTCCGTCTCTCCGTCTCTCCGTCTCTCTGTCCCTCCATCTTCACCTGATCTGGATCGTCACGCGGTTGGCCGCGACGCCGTTGACCGTGACGACGACATCAACACGCCGCAACCCTCCTCCGGCCAACGCCGCCGGCATTTCAACGTTGAGTTGATCCAGCCCTGCGAAATCGCCCTGCGCGCCCGCGTAAAGCACATGCGACGGACGGCCATCAATCGTCACCGCGACCGATTCAGCCACGCCGTTGTCGTCGTTCGGATTCGTGGCCTGCGCGCGCCGGACGCCGGTGGCGTACATGACCAGGATGTTCGGCTTTCCTCCGACCAGCACATCGAACGGCGGCGATTGATAAGTGACGCCGTCAACCGTAGCCAGCGCATAAGCGTCGCCCGTGCCCGCGCTGTTGAGCGTGAAGAGCGCGGGCGCCGCAGGAACAATCTCCACCGCGCCAACGGCGTAGCGGCCCGCCGGATTGCTGACGATGATCGTCGCCGCGCCCGGTTCGACCGACGCCGGGATGACGAGATTGATCTGCGTGGGCGAAACGGCGATGAGCCGCGCCGGGTCGCCATTGACCGTCACCGTCGTGCCCGCCAGATCGAGCGGCAGCGACGTGCCCTGAGCCGCTTCCGAGCGAACGGCCAGATTCACGCCGAAGATCGTGGCGATGGAATCAGCCGCAATCGGCCCCAGGCGGTAATCGGCGGAGTTGACCGCCGTCAACCGGCTGGCGTCAACCACGCGGATTGCGACCTGTTTGGTCTCGCTCAAACTGCCGTCGCTGGCGGTGAACGACACGGTGAAAGTTTTACCCGTGTCGCCGGACGCCGGAGTCCAGCGGAACGCGCCGCGCACGCTGTTGTTGGCTTCGGCGACAGCGCTGAAGCGCGCGCCCGGCGGCAGGTCGCGCGCCGTGAGCGAGACCGGCGCGCCGGAGCCGAGGTCGTTGGCCGTGACGTTGAATTTGACCTCGACATCGGCCACCGCGATCTGAGCCACAGGCACGGCGAGCGCCGGCGCCGTCGGGTTGGCCGGAATCAGCGAGAGCGCATCGGCCCTGATGCGCTCGTTGGCCGCCGTCGTGAGCGACGAGTTGCTGCCGTATGCGTAGAAGAAATTGCCCGCCACCGCGCCGTTGACGATGGTGCGCGGCGTCGGCAGGTTGAACGAATCGTCGAGCGTGATCCAGCGATTGGCGTTCACGTCGTAAACCTCCGCGCCGAGCAGCGTCCCGGTCGTTGTGTCATTGCCGCCGACGATCACCCAGAGTGGAGCGCCCGCCGGATCTTTGGTGACGAAGCTGGTCGCCGAGGCGCGCGCGCGACTCATCGGCGCGAGTTGCGACCATTGCCGCGTATCGAAGTCGTAGACCTCGGCGCTCGACAGACCTCCAGTCGCCCCAAGGCCCGCCGCGACGAAGAGCTTGCCTCCAATCAGCGCGGCTTCGTGGTTGCTGCGCGCCGCGTTCATCGGCGGCAGATCGGCCCAGGCGTTGGTCGCCGGGTTGTAAGCTCGCACAGACGCCGTACGCCCCGCGCTGCCGGTACCGCCGGTGTAGTAGTAAACGCCCCGCGCGTCGTCCGCTACCAGCGTGTAGAAAGACGTGGCCGCTGGCGCATCGGCGCCCGTCGTCCACGCGTTGGTCGCCACGTCATAAACGAAATGCTGTCTCGACAACTGATTTGTGGCGTTGACTCCGCCCGGCACATAAATCTTCCCTTTGAGGAACACGCCGTCAACGGAGTTCAACCCGACGGGGATGGGCGCGATTTCCGTCCACGCCGGCGAAGCGGCAGTCGTGTCCAGCCTTCGCGCCGTCGTGACCGTTGGGAGGCCGGGGGCGAGCGTCAATCCGCTGATGGCGTAGATGTAGCGCCCGTCGCTGGCCGGAGCGTATCCCGCGACGGTCCCAGGCACCGGCGTCGCACGCTCCCAGCGCGCGGCGAAGGCGATGTCGCTGAACGAATAGGCTTCAGTCTCCACGCCTTCGTCGTCGGTGACGAGTAAACGAAGGCGGCCCTGGGCGCCGGCCAGGCTCGCCGGAACGGTTAAGGAGTAGGATTGCGCCGAGCCTTCGATATTCGTGGCCAGATCAACCAATGTGAAGCCCAGGCCGGATGCGGCCGGGCGCCGTAGCGAAAGACTATGGCGCGCGACCGCACGGTTGTCCGACGAACGCCAGCGGATGTTGATCTTACTGCCGACGAAGAACGTCTCGCCTCCGCTGGGGCTGAGAATTTCCGCCGCTGGCGGCGTCGGGTTGATGTAGTTGAATCCGCCGGTCAGCCTGCTCGCCGCCGAGCCGTTCGCCGCCACAACGTCAACCGCAGCCGCCGCAGAAACGCCGGGCGTAACCGCGCGCAGCGTGTTCGCATTGACGAAAGTCACAGCGGCGCGCGTCGAACCGAACGAGACCGCCGTTTCGGGCGTGAAGTTCGAGCCGACCAGCGTCACCACCGTCCCGCCTCGGATCGAACCGAATGTCGGATAAACGCTGGTGATCGCCGGCGCTCCGCTCGCGCTGCCCGTCGTGTAGTAGGTGAAGCCTTTGACCAGCGAGACCGCGCCCTGGCGATTGCGGACGCCGACGGTGACCGCGCCCGCCGCGTGTGGCGGAGCGACGGCGGTAATCACAGAACCGCTGACGACGTTCACCGACGTCGCCTGAAGGTTGTCGAAAATGACCGTCGTGTCGTCGGTCTCGGTGAAGTTGGCCCCGAAGATGGTCACGCGCGTTCCCCCGGCTGGCGGGCCGAATGCGGGCGCGACGCTGGTGATCGCAGACAATGTCGAACCGCCCGGCGGAATGATGGCCGGGCTGACCGAACGGCCCGTGAGCCGGATGTCGTCAACGTACCAGCCGTCAGCCACGATCACGTTATCGCTCGTCAATCTGAACCGGACGCGAGCGCGCGCCTGGCCGTCGAGCGCGGGTAATCGGACTCGCGCTGATGTGAAACCGGCCTGAGCGCCGGAGTAGGCGACCGCGCGCTTCCACGTCGTTCCGTTGTCGGCGGAGAACTCGACGGCTCCGAAATCGAAGTTCGTTTCGATAGAGTAACTGTGCGCGAAATCCAGAGTCACTTCGCTCAATCCCGACAGGTCGAAGAGCGGCGAAGTGAGCGTGCTGTCGTTGTTGACCGGGTAATTGCCCGCCGGGCTATCGGTCCAACAGCGCGTTGGCGAAGATGCGCGGGCGTTGGTCACGGCCCAGGTTCCGGTCGGCAGCCAGCCCTGATTGCCGGTTTCGACCGCGTCCTCGAAGACCGTTTTCTCGCGCGCGAAGACCGCGACGCTGCGAACCTGTGCCGGGTCGCTGCCGTTGTTCGCGTCGCTGTAAGCGACGACGATCTGATCGGAGGATTCCGCCGAGCCTTGCAACACGCCGTCGCCGCGCCGGGCGCGGCCTGAAGCCAGTTTGATCGAACCGGTGAAGCTGCCCGGTATGCCCGCTTCCTGAGCGAGCGCCACAGACTCTTCATCGCCGGTGACGGAGCTGCTGACGATGACGCGCTGAGCGGCGCCGGCGGCGTTGCGGTCGCCGAGCGCGATGCGCACAGTCTCATTCGCCAGGTAATTGGTTCTGTCGAGCCAGATCGAACCGGCGTCGCTGCAATAGGGCGCGCTGGCGAGCGATTCGGTGGGCGCGCCGTCATTCGAATTGGTCGCGCTGGCCCAAAAGCCCAGCCCGCGTTTGGCGAAAGCCTGCCAGAGCAAACACTGATTGGCGCTGCCATTGTTGACACGGTCGGCCAGCAGGATGGCGTTGCGCGCGTCAACGAAGGTCGGCGAACGCGGCGTCAGCTTCAACCCGTCCACCACCAGTTGAATGCTTTGCCGCTGCCCCTCCTGAAAGCCGTAGCGTTGAATCAACACCGCGCGCATCTCCAGCAGCGTGTTGCACCAGATTTCGCCGATCGCGTGCACCTGGTTGCGCAGCGCGATGTCTTTGAACGTGAGCGGAAAGACCTGCGGGTTTGTGCTGTACGGAAATCGGCGGATGCCGCGCGCCTGATTGTTGGTCACGTATTGGCCGACCGGATAAGTCCCGTTCAGATCGTCGGTCGCGCTGCGCAGCAGCACCAGGCCGAAATAATCCGACCAACCTTCGCCCATCCCGCCCGATTGCAGGCCGGACAAGCCCGTTGAATTGAAAACCAGCCGCTGGCTCAACCCGTGCGTCAGTTCGTGAATGACAACGCCCTGATCGAGATCGCCGTCGAGTTGCGGCGTGGCCGTCGTAAACAAAAACATCTGCACACGGCCCGGCGTCCCGTCGGGCGGAGAGGAAAAATTGGCGTTGTTGGTTCCGCTGCCGTCCTGCGCCTCGCCCAGAACGGCGTCGGCGCCGCGCCCGCCCAGATTGAAATTGTTCGTCTGGAAATTACCCGCCGCTTCGTTGAAGCCGAACGAGTAGAGAATGTCGTGGTAGCGGTTGATCCAGTAAAAAAGATTGACCTGCGCAGACTTCTGATTGTCATCGGTCGTCGGCGCCTGCGCGAAATCAATCGGGAAGGAGAAATTGCCGTCCGCCGCTGAAAGACGCGGCTGGTCGGGCTGATTGTTGGCGTCGCGGTCGAGGTACGCGCTCGTGTTGTTGCTGATCAGATTGTTCGCGGGAGCGCCCGCCCACCAGTCGTAATGCTGATCGGCGACTGGGAAAATCTCGCGGCCATTGAACGGCGCGGCGTGGAATGGGAGGTCTTCGCGCTGAACCGTCGGCGGATTGTTATTGCCGGTGTAAGGCGCGTTCGGGCGCGGGCTGTCTTTGGTGAAGACCTGACCGTGCGGGCGCAGCGGATTTTCGTCGTAGTTGGTGAAGTTGTAACGATAGAGCAACGAGCCGCGCTCGGCGTCAATCACTGTCAGATAAACGTCAGGCGTCTCGCGCATCCACAGAATGAATTCCCACGCCAGCCGCAACTGATCCGTCGCCAGCGGGAAATAAACCAGCCGCGCCTGGACGTCGCGATCAAAACCCGCCGATTCGTCGAACTGCTGGCGATCATCCGCGCCGCTCGGCGGCTGCCGCAGATTGAGTTGCGCGGCGATCTCAACATCCAAATCCTGCGCCGCCCTCCGCAAGGCCTCAGCAGCAGTCATCATCGGCCTGCTGAGATTGACCTTGCGCGCCGCGCCGGGCATCAGTTCTCCGCTCGCGGCGATCACTGCGCCCGCGCGGTCAACGTGGACGGCGAGATCGGCCTGGAAGACCTCGATGCCGTTGATCTGCTGGCCGAGCGTGACGTGCGTGACGCCGTTGTGATCAGTGCTGTAACGGCGCGCGACCTTCAGGCTGTCAACCTCGGCGTCGCCAAGCTGGAACAGGTCATTGTTGTCTTTGAGGAAGCTGCGCGCGACGACTTCGGCGTCGGCGTTGACCGGCGGCGTGAGCGATTCCGAGAAGCTCCAGACGCGGCTGGGCGTTTGAGTGAGCGAACTCCACTTCAACTGCAAGCCCGGACGTTCGCGCTGCAATTTATATTGGACGACGGGGCGCGCTTGCGTAGCGCCAAACGGCTGTTGGCCCGGCTCGACAGCCGGCGCCGAATCGGAAGGCGCGTCGAGCGAGTTGTAATACCCGGCGCGGGCATCGAAATTCTCGCGCGTTTCGGGCTGCCGCCGGGCGGCGCGGTTTTGCCCCCCCGGCGATTGCGCGGCTTGCGCAGACGGCGAGGCGTCAGAAGGCGATGCGGTTTGACGCTGGGCGGAAGTTGACAGGATGAGGGAAAAGGCTCCCAGGCAGATCAGAGCCACAATCAGCAGAGTCTTGAGTTTCATCAGTAAGCTCCTTCGATTGGCGGCCACGACGATCACGGGGCGGCGCGCGGTTTTTTCTCTGAGACCTCGGGCGTCAGCCAGATCGCCCTTCGGTTGCTTTGCTTGCAGGTTACAGATGGCTGAGTTCGTTCACTCCCCTGCCCGAAGATGACTGCGGCTCCGGGCATTGGAGCGCGGGCATTATAGTCCAACACCTCGCCGATGAAAGAGCAAAAACGATCAATCCGGACAAATAAAACCTCTTGACATACCCTATGTAGAATACGGTATAAGCAGAAAGCAACATACACCGAACTATCAGGAGCGGAATATGGGAAAAGGTTACCTGTCTTTTTCAGCGGCGGTCATCCTGCAGGCGCTCGACAACGGCTACCGTTACGGTTTCGACATCATGGACGTGACGGGACTGCCGAGCGGCACGGTCTATCCGGCGCTGCGGCGGCTTGAAGACACCGGCTACGTCGCGTCCAAGTGGGAGAAGCACGCGATCGCGCAAGCCGAGCAACGTCCGCCGCGCAAATACTACGAACTGACAAAAGAGGGCAAAGAGGCGCTGGCCGAAGCGGTCAAACGATATCGGCTGCTCGAACAGACGCAGCCGCAACCCGCGTCCAAACCGAAACCGTCTCGCGCTCAATGAAGCCATGCCGGAACCCAATTTTCGCAAAAGGCATTTTTCAAGACGGCGTCTCTGGCTGATCGCTTTCATCGGCCTGATCGTGCCGCGCCGCTTGCGCGCGGACTGGCGGCAGGAGTGGGAGGCCGAATTGCGTTACCGCGAGACGCTGCTGGCCGAATGGGACAACCTCAACTGGAAAACCAAACTTGATTTGCTGCGGCGCAGTCTCGGCGCGTTTCAGGATGCGCTGTTGCTGCAACCGAAAAGATTGGAGGACGAGATGTTTCAAGACCTGCGTTACGGCTTGCGAATGCTGCTCAAGCACAAAGGATTCACCATAGTCGCCGCGCTCTCGCTGGCGCTCGGCATCGGCGCGAACACGGCGATTTTCAGCGTGGTTGACGCCGTGCTGTTGCGGACGCTGCCGGTCAGGGAGCCGGAGCGATTGGTGTTGTTTGAATGGCAGGCTGGGCGCGCGTTCAGGACGAACGGTTCGCGCGGGTCTATGGTTCCCAGCCCGCCGGGCACGCGCGGGGCTTCGATGTTCCGCTACGACATCATCGAAAAGATGCGTCAGGCGCGCGCCGCAGCGACTGACGATCCGTTCAGCGATCTTTTCGCCTTCGCTCCGATTTACGAACTGACAGCGGTGATGAACGAGCAGGCCGAGGTCGTCAGAGGGCAAGCCGTTTCAGGCGATTATTTCACCGGCCTCGGCGTGCAGCCGATGCTGGGGCGAGCGATCTCGAACGCCGACGACAACGAGGCCGCGCCGCCGGTGGTCGTGCTCAGCCATCAATACTGGCAGGAGCGGTTCGCCGCGAACCCGGATGTCATCGGCAAACAACTCAAATTGAATCAAACGCCGTTCACGATCATCGGCGTGACTCCGCCTGCGTTCACCGGAACATTGCAGGTGAGCTATCGCCCCGCCGTCACGGTTCCGCTGGCGTTCGAGCCAACGCTGCTCGGCGAACGCAGCGGAATGGCCAGGGCAGGCAAGCCGGGCCTCTGGTGGATAAATTTGATGGGCAGGTTGAAACCGGGCGCAACTATTGAGCAAGCGCGCGACAGTTTGAACGGCGCGTTTCAAGCCGCCGCGCTGGAAGTGATGCCGCCGCCTCGACGCGACGACGAACCGGCGAAGCTCGATCCGAAAGATTACCCGCGATTGACCGCGCAAGTGGGGAGCCGCGGACTGATGGAAAGCCGCAAGACGTATTCGGCCACGATCTACGGGATGTTCGGCGTGGTCGCGCTGGTATTGTTGATCGCCTGCGCCAACGTGGCGAATCTGCTGCTGGCGCGGGCTTCGTTGCGCGGCCCTGAGATCGGCGTGCGGCTGGCGGTCGGCGCGGGGCGATGGCGATTGATCCGCCAACTGCTGACCGAGAGCTTATTGCTCTCAAGCCTGGGCGGCGCGCTCGGCGTGATTTTCGCGCTGTGGGGCAAGAGCGCGCTGGTGGCGCTGGCCGACCGCGACGCCGGCTTTTTGCCCGAAAAAATTGATCCCAGCCTGAATTGGCGCGTGCTGGCGTTCACCGTCGCCGTTTCGCTGCTGACTGGAATTCTGTTCGGCCTCGCTCCCGCGTGGCGCGCGACGAGCCTTGATTTGGCGACGGCGCTCAAGCAGGGCCGCCGCACGACGGGCGCGGTGTCGCGGCTCGGCAAGGGATTGGTCGTCTTGCAGGTGGCGCTGTCGTTGTTGCTGCTCGCCGGCGCCGGGTTGTTCATCCGCACGCTTTACAATTTGCAACGCGTCAACCTCGGCTTCAATCAGGAAAACCTGCTGCTCTTCTCGTTGCAGCCGCGACAAGGCGGATACAAGGACGAACGGTTGATTCAGTTCTACGAGCGGCTTTTCGAGCGGCTGGACAATTTGCCCGGCGTGCGCGCGGCGACGTTCGGAGTCGTGCCGCTCATCGCCCACAACATGTGGAACGCCAATGTGCTTCTGCCCGGCGAGACCGAAAAGACCGCAGGCGAGCATCTCACCAACCGGCAGATGGCGCGCGAAAACTATTTTGCGGCGATGGAAATCCCGCTGCTGATGGGGCGCGGCTTCGCCGAAGGCGACGATCAGAACGCGCCCAAAGTCGCCGTCGTCAATCAGACATTCGCGCGCAAATTCTTCCCCAACGAAAGCCCGCTGGGAAAGCGCGTCACGGATAGCGACAGCAAACGCGAAGTCGAAATTGTCGGCATCGTCGCCGACACCAAATACGACAGCCAGCGCACCGAGATCGAGCCGCTGCTTTACACGCCGTGGCGGCAGGATGTCGCCGAGATCGGCGCGATGTATTTCGCGCTGCGCACAGTGGGCGACCCGACCGCGTTTGCGGCGTCGGTTCGACAAGCCGTGCGCGAACTGGACAGCAATCTGCCGGTCACGGAAATGACCACGCAAACCGCTCGCTCGCAAGCCTCGCTTGGGCAGGAACGGCTCTACGCGCGGCTGCTCGGCTTCTTCGGCGCGCTTGCGCTGCTGCTCGCGGCCATCGGCTTGTCCGGCGTGCTGGCTTATTCGGTCGCGCAACGCACGAACGAGATCGGCATCCGCATGGCTCTCGGCGCGCAACCGGCCAACGTGTTGAGGCTGGTCGTCTGGCAGGGAATGCGGCTGGTGATCGTTGGGTTGATAGCCGGCGCGGCCTGCGGCTACGGGTTGAAGCGGCTGATGGCGAGCGAGTATTTCGGCCCCCGGTCGTGGCAGCGGCAAATGGCCGAACAGCTTTACGGCGTGAGCGGGACAGACCCGTTGACGTTCAGCGCGATCGCGGCGCTGCTCATCGTGGTGGCGCTTGCGGCCTGCTGGCTGCCCGCGCGCAAGGCGGCGCAAGTAGACCCGCTGATTGCGCTGCGCCAGGAGTAAGTGGGGAAATTATGGCCGGAGTGATCGCAGCCATTCATCGAAGGCGATGATGGCCGCGAATTCACCGTCTTCCTGCAGGCGTGTCAGGTATTCAGTGAGGATGGCGGAGGTGATCATCGGCAACGCATCGCTGATTTCCGCTTCGACGTAGCCATCTCTTTGCAAATGTTGGCCGAATGAGACAAGCAGGGTGGAAAACACAATTAAGATTTGTTGCGGTCTGATTCGCTCAGGAAAGCAATGCGTCAGGATGATTTCTGGCAATGTTCAGCAGCTTCAACGCGGCGTCGCTCGGGACTCGCAGTCCCTGTTCCCAGGCTTGCAAGGTCTTGACGCTGACGTTGAGCAGGCGTGCAAAGATCGCCTGCGAGCAATTGAATCGCTCGCGCAATTTGACGATCTCTTCTCGCGTCATCGGATCCGGCGGCGCAGGCAAAACGGTGGTGCGGGCGTTGATCTGCTCGCCGCGCGAGTATCGCAGCGCCTGGTCGAGCGATTGCATCAATTCGCCGAACAGATCATCGCTCATCTGCTTCTGCTTTTTATGTTTCTTCCCGGTAGCGCTCATAAATTTGCCTCTTTGATCTTTTCGACTACGGCGGCGACCTGTTTGATCTGCTCCGCCGACAGATTCGCCTGTTCGTTCTTGCTGAAGAACAGCAGGAGGAAGATTCTCCCGCGATGCTCCAGGTAAAGATAGATGTAACGGAAACTCCCGCTCTTGCCGCGCGAACTTTTCGGGTCGGCGACACGCCCTTTGCGCGCGCCGCCTGCGCCTTTGATGACCGGCCATCGCTCAGGGTCTTCGAGCAAATCGGCCTGAAGGGCGTAGAGCGTGTCCAAAGAAGCGAGCGTCTCAAGCTGCCGCATAAACACCGGCAGTTCAATGAACGTATAGAGCCTGGGGCTTTCCGTACTCACGGAGCGAGTCTCCTACGAAGTGGGATAGCTGTCAAGATTCCTTCTCGCGTGTGTGGGTTAAGCCGATGTCAAAATCAGATAACACAGGGAAACTTTCTGTGAAGCTACATCTTTGGCTGATCGCGCTGGTCGGCGTGATCGTGCCGCGCCGCTTGCGCGCCGATTGGCGACAGGAGTGGGAAGCGGAATTGCGCTATCGCGAAGCAATGCTGGCCGAGTGGACCAAGCTCGATTGGCGAAACAAATTTGACCTGTTGCGGCGCAGCCTGGGCGCGTTCCGGGATGCGCTGCTTTTACAACCGAGGAGATTGGAGGACGAGATGTTTCAAGATTTGCATTTTGGTGTGCGAATGCTGCTCAAGAGCAAAGGCTTCACGGCGGTGGCCGTGCTTTCGCTCGCGATTGGCATCGGCGCGAACACGGCTATTTTCACTTTGATTGACGCGTTGATGTTGCGGATGTTGCCGGTCAAAGAGCCGCAACAACTGGCGCTGTTTTCCATCAAAGATTTGCGCGGTGGACGGTACAGCTTCAATCATCCCCTGTTCATGCGGTTTTGCGAAAACAGCCGCTCGTTCACAGGCATCATCGCCGCGGCTGGCGGGGCGCCGATGCTGGTCAGCGAGCCGGGCGCCGGGGGCCAAAGCGAATCGGTCAGGCCGGAGAGAGTTTCAGGCAATTACTTTTCGGCGCTGGGCGTCAATGCGGCGCTTGGCCGGGCGCTGACGGAAGACGATAACAACATCGCCAATCCGCAGCCCGTCGCGGTGATCAGCCACGATTTCTGGCAGCGCCGGTTCGGGCTTGATCCGGCGGTGGTCGGAAAGAAGATCACGCTCAACAATTTTCCGCTGACGATTGTCGGCGTCGCGCCGCCGGGATTCGACGGCATCGAGGTTGGCCGGCGTCCCGAAATGTGGTGGCCGCTCAGCCTGACGCCGCAGATCAGCCCGGGAAATCAATCTCTGACAAATTCGGGCGCCTGGTGGCTGCGCGTGATGGGGCGGTTGCAACCCGGCGTCAGCCTGGCGCAGGCGCGCGAAGAGCTGAACGTGATCTTCAAACAGCAAACCTCGGATATGATCGCCCAGCAGCCCCAGATGCCGGAAAGTGATCGGCGATCCATTCAAGCCATGCGGATCGAGCTTGAACAAGGCGGGGTGGGCCACACCCATTTGCGCCAGCAGTTCAAACAGCCGCTGTTGATCCTGATGACCATTGTCGCGCTGACGCTGTTGATAGCGTGCGCGAACGTGGCCAACCTGTTGCTGGCGCGCTCCGCCACACGGCGCAAAGAGATCGCCGTGCGGCTGGCGCTGGGCGCGGGACGCTGGCGTTTGATCCGCCAACTGTTGACGGAAAGCGTGATGCTCTCATTGCTGGGCGGCGCGCTGGGGCTGCTTTTTGCAAGCTGGGGGACTCGCGCGCTGCTCAATTACCTGCCGCAGCGCCTCCCCATTTTTATTGACATCAATCCTGACTGGCGCGCGCTGGGCTTCACGCTGGCGGTTTCGCTGCTGATCGGCATCCTGTTCGGACTTGCGCCCGCGTTGCGAGCGACCCGCCTCGATCTGACTTCTTCCCTGAAAGAGAAAGCCGGCGCTGAGCCGGGCCGCCTGCGCTTCCCGCTCAACAAGGTATTGGTCGTCGCGCAAGTCGCGCTCTCGCTCTTTCTGCTGATCGGCGCGGGACTGTTCGTGCGCACGCTTCAGAACTTGCGGAATTTCGACACCGGCTTTGATCGCGAAAACCTGACGCAGTTCTGGATTGACGGCGGCAGCGGCGCGGGCAATGCGCGCCACGCGCCGATGTTCAGCCAATTGCTGGCGCGGCTGGAAACATTGCCGGGCGCGCGTTCGGCCAGCGTGTCCAGCCTCAGCCTGCTGGTCGGTGATCGTTCGCGGAATCTGGTGAAAGTACCGGGCTACACCTCCGGCAGTCAGGAAGAGATGGCTTGCCATGAATTGACGGTGGGGCCGCGTTTTTTTGAAACGATGGGCATGACGATGCTGGCAGGCCGCGGTTTCGGGCCGCAGGATGAACGGCCTGTGACCACCGAGACGGCCAAACCAGCCAGCGACAAGGCCGAAAAGAGCGCCGCGCCTCCGCTGCAATTCGCCGTCATCAACCAGACGATGGCGCGCGCTTTCTTCGGCAATGAAAACCCGGTCGGAAAATCATTCAGCTACCTGGACCCCAGGTACAAGGGCCAGACTTTTGAAATCATCGGCGTCGTCAACAGCGCGAAATACGACAACCTGCGCGACCAGGCGCCGAAAACCTTCTACAAGTTCTACGCGCAACAACCCGGCCCGGCCAGCGGCAATCGAGCGTTTCAGATTCGCGCCCTGGGCGATCCAGTCGAGATGGCCGCTTCCATCAAACGCGTCGTGCGCGAGTTTGATCCGACGATGCAAATCTTCGACCTGCGGACGATGAACGACATCGCGGACGAGGCGATGACCCAGGAACGCTTTGTCGCCGAGCTTGCCGGCTTCTTCAGCCTGTTCGCGCTGCTGCTCTCCTGCATTGGGCTTTATGGCGTGATGTCTTACGCCGTGACCCGACGGACGAATGAGATTGGCATCCGCATGGCGCTCGGCGCGCGCGGCGCTGATGTCGTCAGGATGGTGATGAAGGAAACCATGTTGATGGTAGTGATCGGCGCCGCCATCGGTTTGAGCGCCGCGCTGGCGACCACGCGCCTGGTTTCCAGTCTGCTCTTCGGGCTGGCGCCGAACGATCCGATGACAATTGCGGTGGCGGCGGCGCTGATGATCGCCGTAGCCGCTTTGGCCGGTTATCTGCCCGCCAGAAGAGCCTCGCGAGTAGACCCAATGACGGCGCTCCGATGTGAATGAACCGATGGCTGATGCGATGCAAACAACGCGGTTTCATCTCTGGTTATGGCTGATCCGCATCATCGGCGTGATCGTGCCGCGCCGCTTGCGCGCCGATTGGCGGCAGGAGTGGGAATCGGAGTTGCGATGCCGCGAAGAGTTGCTGGCTGAATGGGATCGGCTCGACTGGCGAAACAAACTTGATCTGCTGCGGCGAAGCCTCGGCGCGTTTTGGGATGCGCTGCTGCTGCAACCACGAAGAATGGAGGACGAGATGTTTCAAGACTTGCGTTATGGCTGGCGCGCGCTGGTCCAACATAAGGCATTTACTTTTGTCGCCATCTTCACCCTCGCCCTGGGCATCGGCGTCAACACGGCGATTTTCAGCGCCGTCAACGCGCTGTTGCTCAGGCCGTTGCCTTATCCGCAGCCCGAACGGCTCGTCTGGGTCGAAGAGGTAACCCCACAATCGTCCGACGGCTTTGTGCCCGGCGCCCATTTTTTGGATTGGAGCGCGCACAACCGGTTACTGGACGGAATTGCGGCTTACAACAATGAAGAAGTGACGTTGAGCGGTGTGGGCGAGCCGGAGCGGTTGGAAGGCTACCGTGTTTCAGCGAGCTTCTTCTCGACGCTCGGCGTGGCGATGCCGCTCGGTCGAAACTTTCTGCCGGAAGAAGATCGCGCGGACGGCGAACGCGTCGTCATTCTCAGCCACAGCTTGTGGCGGCGGCGCTTCAGCTCGGAGCAAGGCGTTATCGGGCGGTCAATCCGGCTCGATGACAAAGATTATCGTGTGGTCGGCGTTCTTCCGCCGGATTTTCGCTTCTTTCTGCGGAGCGAAATCTGGCTGCCGCTGGCGCTTGATTACGCGCAGGAGCACGGCAACCAGATGTTTTCGATGCTCGACGTTTTCGCGCGGCTGAAACCAGGCGTCGCGCCGGAGCAGGCGATAGCGGAGTTGGAGACCATCAAGAACGTTTACGAAGGCGCGGATCAGAAGGAAAAGACATTATTCCAGGGGCGATTGCGACTCACGCCGCTGCACGATCAATTGTCTGGTGGGACGCGACGTTTGTTGTTGATCCTGTTTGGCGCGGTGGCGATCATCCTGCTGATCGCCTGCGCCAATGTCGCCAACCTGACGCTGGCGCGCGCCGTCACGCGCCAGAAAGAATTGGCCATTCGCGCAGCGCTCGGCGCGGGACGCCTTCGTTTGTTGCGCCAGTTGCTGACCGAAAGCTTGTTGCTGGCGGCGGGCGGCGGCGCGTGCGGTTTGCTCGTCGCCTGGGGCCTGACCAGGTTACTGTCGCGTTTCAGCCCGGCCGAAGCCTTCGGGCAGGTCGCGCAATTGGCGACGATCAATATTGACGGTCGCGCGCTCGGCTTCACGCTGCTCATATCGTTGCTGAGCGGGGTGTTTTTCGGTTTGGCCCCGGCGCTGCAATTCTCTCGCCCCGATTCGCCCTGTTGGCGATGGTGTTGGCGGCGGTCGGCGTATACGGCGTGATCTCCTACGTCGTCACACAGCGCGCGCACGAAGTCGGAGTTCGGATGGCGTTGGGCGCGCGAGGCGCGGACGTGCTGCGATTGTTTCTCAAACAAGGAATGGCTTTGGTCATCTGCGGCGTAGTGATTGGGCTGCTGGGCGCGTTCGGATTGACGCGCGTAATGAGCGGCTTGCTCTTTGGCGTCAGAGCGACCGATCCGCTCACGTTCGCAGGCGTAGCGGCGTTGTTGATGTTGATTGCGCTCGCGGCTTGCTATCTGCCAGCGCGACGCGCGACGCGGGTTGATCCGATGGTGGCTTTGCGCCACGAATAACGCGCGTCAGGTTGATGGTTTGTCTTCGACGGCGGAGGCGAGCGCGCTCAATTCGGCTTCCAGTTCTTCAATCGTCGGCAGGCTGCCTTTCAGTTGTTCGGGCAATGCGGTGGTCAATTGAAAATCAGACACGCCAATCGGCTTTTGCACGTCGCGCAGCGCGTATTCGGCGACAAAGCGGTTTTTTGTTTTGCACAGGATGATGCCGATGGAAGGCTGGTCGCCCGGATGGCGCAACAAGTCGTCCACGGCTGACAGATAAAAGTTCATCTGTCCGGCGTCGGCGGGCTTGAACGCTTTCATCTTCAGATCAATCACGACGAAAGCGCGCAGCCGCAGGTGATAAAAAAGCAGGTCAATGAAGAAGTCTTCGCCGCCGACTTCGAGCCGGTACTGGCTGCCGACAAAGGCGAAGCCGACGCCGAGTTCGAGCAGGAACTGCCGGATGTGTTTGACGAGTTCGCGTTCCAGATCGCGCTCGACCGCTTCGTCGTGCAGCGTCAGGAAATCAAAGTTGTACGGGTCTTTGAGCAACTGCGTGGCCAGTTCCGATTGCGACGGCGGCAATGTGCGCGTGAAGTTGGTCACGGCCTGGCCTTGCCGGTGAATCAGGCGCGTCTCGATTTGCAAGACCAGAATGTCGCGGCTCCAGCCGTGTTCGATGGTCTTGCGGATGTACCACTCGCGTTCGGCGGGATCGTTGAGTTTGTCGAGCAACACGCAATTGTGGAACCAGGGAATTTGTGCAGCAAGCTGCTGCACAAATTCCTCGTCGGGCCACGCTTCGGCGAAGGCGCGCATGTATTTCAGATTGCGCGGCGAAAAGCCCTTCATTTCGGGGAAGGCCGCGCGCAGGTCGGACGAAAGGCGGTCAATCACTTTTGCGCCCCAACCCTGTTGTCGCTGGCGTTGCAGGATGTCGCGTCCGATCTGCCAGTAGAGCAGCGCGAGTTCGCGGTTGACCGATACCGCCGCGCGAATTTGCGCCGCGCGGATGCGCGTTTTCAAGTCGAGCAGCAGTTGGTCATAACCGGCGGGACTGGCCGTGTCTGCGCGGCGTCCGGAGGGCGAAGCGAGCGCAGTCTCTTGTTTCGCTGAGTGTTTCTTTTTCATGGCGGGCGAAGCCTATGCCAATCTCCGCGTGAGGACAAGCGCGGGCGCCAGGATTTCAATGCGAATGTTTGACGCCAATCAACCAGGCGGCTCGAAGCTTCACCTGTGGCTGATTGCGCTGATCGGCGTGATCGTGCCGCGCCGATTGCGCGCCGACTGGCGGCAGGAGTGGGAGGCGGAGTTGCGCCATCGTGAAGAGTTGCTGGCCGAGTGGGACAGGCTCGATTGGCGAAACAAATTTGATCTGTTGCGGCGCAGCGTGGGCGCGTTTTGGGACGCGCTGACGCTGCAACCACGCAGATTGGAGGACGAGATGTTTCAAGACTTGCGTTTCGGCGCGCGAATGTTGTTCAAGCGCCCCGGCTTTACCGTCGTGGCCGCGCTCTCGCTGGCGCTGGGCATCGGCGCGAATACAGCCATCTTCAGTTTGATCAACACCGTGATGCTGCGCCCGCTGCCTGTTGAGAAACCGGATCGGCTCGTGGCGCTCAACAACACGGCGGAGAACCGGATGTTCCCGACGTTCTCCTATCCGAACTACAAAGACCTGCGTGATCGCAACGAAGTCTTTTCCGGTCTGATCGCTTATCGCTGGACGTCGCTCAGCCTGAGCCACGACGGCGTGAATGAACGGCTATGGGGTTACGCGGTGACGGGAAATTATTTCGAGACGCTGGGCGTTCGACCGGCGCTGGGGCGCGTGATTTCAACCGATGACGACCGGACACCGGGCGCGCATCCGGTGACCGTCGTGAGCCACAAATACTGGCAACGGCGTTTCGGCGGCGATCCGAACGCGATCGGCAAAGAAGTGATCGTCAACGGTCGTGGCTACACCATCATCGGCGTCGCGCCGCAGGGATTCTTCGGAACCGAAGTCGTCTCCGCGCCCGACCTGTGGTTTCCGATGGCGATGCAGGCGCAGCTTGAAGCCGGCGCCGGTTGGCTGGACAAACGGAGCGTGGAGAACGTCTTCTTGCAGGGCCGTTTGAAAGACGACGTCGGCGTCGCGCAGGCGCAAACGGCGCTCAACGCGATTGCTCTGCAACTCGAGCGCGAGTTTCCGGAAATCAACGAAGGCAAGCGGATCGCGCTGTCGCCCGCCGGGATGGTCGGCAATGCGATGCGCGGCCCCGCGCTGGGCTTCATCGGATTGTTGGCGGCGGTGGTCGGGATCGTGCTGCTGCTGGCTTGCGTCAATCTGGCCAATCTGTTGCTGGCGCGCGCGGCTGAGCGGCGGCGAGAGATAGCGGTGCGGCTGGCGTTGGGCGCGAGCCGCTTCCGGCTGGTGCGGCAACTGCTGACCGAAAGTGTGTTGCTGGCTGTGATGGGCGCCGCGCTGGGATTTCTGCCCGCGCTCTGGCTGGTCAATCTGGCGAACGCGATCAAGGCGCCGGTCAATGTTCCGCTGACGGTCAACATCCAAATTGATCATCGCGTGTTCATCTTCACCTGCCTGCTCTCGCTCGTGACCGGCGCGCTGTTCGGTTTGGTTCCGGCGTTGCAAGCCACCAGAACCGATCTGATCCCGGCGTTGAAGGATGAGGTCGCGTTCAGCGGCCAGCGGCGAGCGTGGTTGAAAAACAGCCTGATCGTTTTGCAAATCGCGTTGTCGCTGGCATTGCTGGTCGGCGGCGGCCTGATGATGCGCGCGCTCGAACGGGCGCAAACGATCAAGCTCGGCTATGACTCGCAACGCGCCATCGAGGTGTCGTTCGATCTGCGGCTGCAAGGTTACGCGAGCGCGCAGGGCAAGGAGTTTCAAAAACGGTTGCTGGAGCGCGTGCGAGCGTTGTCCGGCGTCGAGTCCGCGGGCATCGCCGACATGGTTCCCGTTGATCTGCACTTTTCGCGCAGCCAGGTTTTCATCGAAGGGCAACCTGCGCCGCGCGCAACACGCGCGCCGGTGGCGATGCACAACCGCGTCAGCCCCGGAT